>MDSV01023878.1_pt1 | contig 13008 bp, 12 predicted proteins | sample 810851 | NCBI WGS metagenome assembly MDSV01 (sample SAMN05326640, study PRJNA326480) | marine metagenome | isolation source: seawater | place: Atlantic Ocean: North East | collected 2012 | reverse complement strand
ATTTTTTATTTAATTTTTTAATTTCTTTGTCACCTGAAAGTAAGAGTGTAAAAGAAAAATCTTTTTTTTTGAATAAACTTATTTTTTTAGCTACATTCTTTATTTTTTTATTGAAATATAGCTCGGGTCTAGGTAAAAATTTTTTCCAGTTTTTATCCTCAACTAGTACATTAATCTTGATCATTAGCTTTATTCTTATAAGCTTTTATGATCTTTGAAACAAGAGGATGCCTAACAACGTCTGTGTGATCAAATTCAATTATTTTTATTTCTTTAACATTTTTTAAAATATCTTTTGACTTCATTAAACCAGAGTGAGATTTATTGAATAAATCAATTTGAGAAGGATCTCCATTTACAACAAGTTTAGAATTTTCACCAATTCTTGTTAAGAACATTTTAATTTGTGTTTCTGTCGCATTCTGAGCCTCATCTAAAATAGCAAAGCAATTTTTTAATGTTCTGCCTCTCATAAAAGCTAAAGGAGCGATTTCAATTTCTCCTGACTCAATTTTTTTATCAATTTTTTCAAAACCAAATAATTCATACAAAGCGTCATACAGTGGCCTCAAATATGGATCAACTTTTTCTTTCATATCACCAGGAAGAAATCCTAATTTTTCACCTGCTTCAACAGCTGGTCTGGATAATATTACTCGTTCAACTTTCTTTTCCATAAGCATTGTTATTGCTACAGAAACAGCTAAAAAACTTTTACCAGTACCAGCGGGCCCTAGGGCCATAACAATATCATTTTCTCTTAATGATTTAATGTAATCAGATTGTTTTTGAGATCTTGCAATTACAGATTTTCTAGGAGTTTTTATTAGTTGAGCAAAAGTTTGCACGTTAGAATTTTTATCTGACTTAACATTTTTATTCACCGATAAAATTATATCACTTTTTTCTATATTATTTGTTAAATGATATTTATTTATCAAAAATTTTATTGCTTCAGAAACATCGCCAATATTGGTAGATTTTCCTTTTACTGTAATAGAATTTCCTCTAAAAAATAATGTAGTTTGTGTTAACTTTTCCAGTTGCTTCAAATTTGAATTAAATTCTCCTACTATCAAAGACAGCATATTATTATCTAAAATTTGAATATTGACAGTTTCTTTGTCTATTTTTTTAATTATAAGATTTTTTTCTAATTTACTTATTTCAGACATTAATTAAGCAGCATAATTTTTTTTTTCATTAAATAATGGAGTTCCAAATAAACTATTGTGGTTTAAATTGTTTATTTGAATTTCCATCAATTGTCCAGTTAGATTTTTTTCACTTTCAACTATAACAGAATTCAAATATTGGTCTCGACCAAAATATTTTTTCTGGTTTTTCATTTTGTTTTCAAAAAGAACTTTAGCTGAGCTATTTAACGAATTCTTTTTGTTTTCTTTATTAATCTTTGCTAGAACTTCTTGTAATTTGATCAATCTTTCTTTTAAAATTTGGTGATTTTCATTTATTTTAAATTTTGAGGCTGGGGTCCCTGGCCTTGAACTATAAATAAATGAATAAGAATTAATAAATTTTATTTTTTCTATTAACTCAATAGTATGCTCAAAATCTTTCTCTGTTTCACCAGGATAACCAATAATAAAATCTGAAGAAAATTTAATATTAGGTTTAGCTTTTTTAAGCATATAAATTATCTCATGGTAATCCTCTATGCTGTGTTTTCGATTCATAGATTTAAGAATTTTTGTTGATCCACTTTGAACTGGTAAATGAAGAATAGGCATTAATTTTTTACATTCTTTGTGTGCCGCGATTAAATCTTTTGTAACATCCTTAGGATGAGACGTGGTATACCTAATTCTTTTCAATTGTTTAATATCGTTTAACTCAAAAATTAAATCAGACAGTCGATAAGACTCTTTTTTAGATTTATATTTATAAGCATTCACATTTTGACCTAATAAGGTTATTTCTTTAGCGCCATTAGTTATTAATTGCTTTGCTTCTTTAATTATCTCATCTAACGACCTAGAGTGCTCTGGCCCTCGTGTGTAGGGCACTACACAAAAATTACAAAATTTATCACACCCTTCTTGCACGGTTAAAAATGCAGAAATTTTAGAGTTGGTATTTTTAATAGAGTTTAAGCTATCAAATTTTTCTATTGTATCAAATTCTATACTATAGGCTTTACTTCTCTTATTTTCTATATCTCTGATAATGTTTGGTATTTGATGATAAGATTGAGGACCAATAATACCATCAATATATTTTTCTCTGGCTAACATCTCTTTATTTTCAGCTTGAGCTACACAACCTGTTACCAGAAGTATAGGTTTTTTTTTGTTATTATATTGTTTTTTTAATCTTCCAATGTCATGGTAAACCTTCTCAGTAGCTTTTTCTCTTATATGACAAGTGTTCAGTACATAACAGTCTGTGTCCTCAGGGTTAGTAGTGATTGAATAGCCTATTTGTTGAACCAAGTCTTTAATACGATCACTGTCGTATTCATTCATTTGACAACCAAAAGTTTTGATAAATATCTTTTTAGACAAATTATTTTTTTATTTTTGAGCCATAAAGCTCCAGTTTATGATCTACAAGCTTATAACCTAATTTAGTTGCTACTTTTTTTTGTAATTCTTCTATCTCAGCGTCTACAAATTCGATTATATCTCCACTATTGATATCTATTAAATGATCATGGTGTTCGTCTTGTGATTGTTCATATCTAGCTTTTCCACCTTTAAAATCATGTTTTTCTAAAATACCAGACTCTTCAAATAATTTCACAGTTCTATAAACAGTAGCAATACTAATTTTTTTATCTACTTCAGCTACTCTTTTGTGCAGTTCATCAACATCAGGGTGGTCTTTTGAATTTGATAATATTTCAGCTATGACTTTCCTTTGCTCGGTTAGCCGAACTCCTTTTTCTTTACATTTGCTTTCAATTTTACTCATAAATTTATTATAATTTAACTTAAATAGAGTGGTTTAATCAATTTATTTTGTAATAAATTATTTTTGATTAATTTGTCAATATTTTTAAGGTTAAATTGCACATTTATTATTTTTTTTTTATCTATTTTTTTTAATATTTCATCATATTTTACTTCATTTGGAACAATGACGGTTTTGTTCCATTTAATAATTTTATCAATATTGATCTTTTTTGGCTCTGAAAAAGTGAATGTTTTATTAAAATTTAATTCAATATAGTAATAATCATTGCGAGTTTTTTGTATTGAGATTAATTTTTTTTTACTTTCTAGAAAATTAGCTAGGTTTAACAAAAAAAAATTATAGCTATAAATTTTTACTTTTTTAGCTAATTGAAGACCTTTTGCAATAGCTATGGAAGTTCTTATCCCTGCAAAGCTACCGGGGCCCACATTGATTATAACGGAAAAACTGTGATCAATTTTTACTTGATTCTTTTGAATAATGCTTTGAATTTGCTGGACTAAAATATCGCTTTGATTAAGTTTTGTTTGTAATTTGCGTATAAAATATTTATTATTAATTTTTAAACCAATACAGTCATTATTACCTGTGCAATTAATTATTAAAAAATTTTTAATCATTTGTCTGTTCTATACTATTGTTCCTTCAAAATTATTGCTAGCAGCAAGTGATAATATTGATAGGGGTATCATTGCCCTTATGTACCATAGATTTGATGAAAATAAATATCCATCTACAAATATAAAAATGAAGGATTTTATTAAACAAATCAATTTGATTAAAGAAAATAATTTTTATTTTATCAATGCAAATCAATTTGAGACAGATTTATTGAAGAAAAAAAATAAGAAAAAAATACTTATTACTATCGATGATGGTTTTTTGTCTTTTTATAAAAATGCCTGGCCGGTTCTTAAAAAAAACAAAATACCTTTTATATTATTCGTTAGCACTAAAGAAGTGGGAAGTAGGGGATATATGAATTGGGAACAAATAAAAGAGATAGCAAATGAAAATTTTGTTCACATAGGTAATCATAGTCACTCTCATGGATATTTAATTGATCAAAATGATAAGGAGATAATAAACGACATTAATAAATCTATCACTATTTTTGAAAACAACCTCGGTTACAACTCAAAATTTTTTTCATATCCTTTTGGCGAGTATGGCAATAAATTTAAAAAAATTGTAAAAGATTTAGGCTTTAAATACGCCTTTGGACAACACTCAGGTGTGATTGATGAAACTAAAAATTTTTATGAATTGCCTAGATACCCAATAAATGAAAAGTATGGAGAGCTTGAAAGATTTAAACTATTACTTAATACTTTGCCTTTAAAAGTCAAATCTATAACTCCTACGGAAAGATACATCGACAATTCTAATAATCCCCCAAATATTATAATTAATTTTTATGAAGACATCAAAGGCTTAAAAAATTTAAAATGTTACTCTAATGAAAACAATATATGGAGAGAATCGAATATTAAATTTTTAAATAATTCTAAGTTACAAATAATTTTAGAGGATAAATTTAAAAGTGAAAGGGGTAGAGTTAATTGTTCCTTGCGAGACGAAAGTGGTATGTGGAGATGGTTGGGGTTGCAATTTGTGATTGCTGAATTTTAATTTTATAAGTTTACTTGTTTTCTTTTTTTATTATCTTGAACTTCAACATTTTCAAAATCATATAAAGAATTTTGTCTAATAATTTTTTCCAAAATTATAGTGTATTCTTTTCCTGTTTGAGCATAATTATCAAGTTTATGTATGAGATCCAACCCTTTAAGTCTTTTATTGCTTTTTCTTAATTTTAATCTTTTGTTCCTAAAATCTTTGTAGCCGTTATGAGTATTTAAATTAGTTATGTAAGCCTTTACAGAAGCACGCAATATAGGAAATTTTAGTATTTTGTGAGTTTGTTCGCCGCTTCTCTCTAGAGGTTCAATTCCTTTTCCATTCCATGTCCATTGTCCAAATATAGCATTACCCTCTAATGCAAATCTTGATGTTCCCCAACCACTTTCTTTTGCTGCTTGAGCTAAAGCGATGGAAGTTGGCACTATATCCATTCTAAGGCTTAATTCTTTCATGTCAGATTTTTTAACTTTATAGTCTCTCAATTTTTGTCTGAGCCACAATTTCTCCTTATCTGTTGTCATTTTAGATGAAAGTATTTTTTTTAACTTAAGTCTATCAAATTTAATTTTTTCATTTTCTGCAACAACTAATGGTAGGACGATTTGTAAAAATAAATCTTTTTTTCTTTGAACATTTTTTATTGAATCTAAATCTTTTGGAAGCCTTGTAAAATATATAGGTTTTATCTTTTTTTCGTCTCTTACTTCACTCAAATCATATTCTAAATCTTCAAATAAGTTCAAAACAGTTGCGGCATTTAAATTATATTTATCTTCGTTAGAGGATTTAAGACTCTTATTTGTTGGAATTTGTGATAACTGTTTTTTTTCTTCCTTGGGCTTGATTGCTTCAGGTTCTTTTGGTTTAATAATTTTTTGAGACTCTTTTTTCTCAGCACTTTTCTTTTCAGGCAACTTTGCAAGAGATTTATTAATTTTATCGGCTTTTTTAGTATCTAATTTTTTATTTATATCAACTTCGGCACTTTTGTCTTTATTAAAAGACTTTGGTTTAATTTCAAAAGATATTTTAATTGTATCCATATTGGTAGCTATTTTTTTAATATAAAATACCCCAAAGCCTAAAATAACTATTAAAGAAATATAACCTGTCCTTGATATGATTTTGTTTACGATATCCTCTCTGACTTTAAAATTATATACGTCGTTTAAAAAGTTTATTATTAATTTTGAAATTAATGAGAAGAAACTTTTTATACTTAAAAATAAAAGAGAAAAGAATTTACCAATATTTTTTGGTATACTTAGAAATAACTTATTAACCTTTCCTAGACTGTAAAAAATATCGTTAGTATTACTAATTAGTGGTTTAACTACATTTTTATTTAATTTTAAATTAAATAAACTTTTTCTTGAAGGTATTGGAACCTTGTTTCTCAAAAGTGTACTTTCTATCTCATAAGTTGTCATTTTCTTATCATCTAAAATCTTTGTAATTTTGTATATTTTAGCTAACTCGATAAGTTTCTGTCTGTAACTTAGAATTTTTACCATACTAAATTGCCTCTACTGATTTTACTTCCTCAACATAATGACATAATAAATTTTGTACTCCTTGCTTAAGAGTCATTAATGAACTTGGACACCCTGAACAGCTACCTTGGAGTTCGACTTTTACTACGCCGTTCTCAAAAGATTTAAATTTAATATCTCCACCATCTCTAGCAACAGCTGGTCTAATTTTACTGTCCAAAACCTCATTTATTTTTGATATCACTTCTCCTTGGTCTTTATTATTTTTATCTTTTTCAGGGTGTTTTTCTAAAATTGGTTTATTATTTTTTTCAAAATAATTGTTCATATGAGAGATTATAGATGGCTTTAATTCTTCCCAGGATATTTCTAAAGTTTTTTTAACTGATAAAAAGTTTTCTGAAAGCAAAACTAATTCTACTCCTTTTAGTCTTAATAAACTTTTTACAAATTCATTTTTAACACTTTCTATGTTTTTTTTTTGAAATTCTTCAGTACCTACCTCTGAAATTATTCTTTCTGACAAAAATTTCAAAGACAGTGGATTTGGTGTATTTTCAGTTTGAATCATATCAGCTTATATCATATCTCTCTAAGGTAAGCCTACTATATTTCTAATTTCATTAAGATTAAAGTTGGCTATTTTTTTAGCTTTAACGGTACCTTCTTGCATAACTTTTTCTAGGTAGCTTTTGTCGCTCATAAGTTTATTAATTTCTTTGCCAATAGGACTAACAACCTCAACCAATGACTCAGAAAGTTTTGTTTTAAGGAGAGAATATTCTTTTCCTTTAAATTCATTCAAAGTTTTATCCAATGAACTCCCCGTTAAATCAGAATAAATGTTGACTAGATTTAGCGCCTCCGGCTTCGCTTCCAATTCTTTTAGATTATCTGGAATAGGTTCAGAGTCAGACTTAGCTTTTTTTATTTTTTTTAAAATATCATCTGGACTATCTTTTAAATCAATCCTTGAAAATTCTGATATATCAGATTTACTCATTTTTTTTGTTCCATCTCTCAAGCTCATTACTCTTGAAATATTTTTTTGAATCAATGGCTCTGGCAAGGGAAAATAATTATTTTGAAAATCGGTATTAAATTTTTGAGCAATGTCTCTGGATAATTCTAAATGTTGTTTTTGGTCAGCTCCAACTGGAACATGAGTTGCCTTGTAAAGCAAAATATCTGCAGCCATCAAATTAGGATATATATAAAGCCCAACACTTGCTTTTTCTTTATCTTTTCCTACTTTATCCTTGAATTGTGTCATTCTGTTTAACCAACCTACTCGTGAAACACAATTAAATATCCAAGCTAATTCTGCGTGTTCGCTTACAGAGGATTGATTAAAAATTATACTTTTTTTTGGATTTAAACCAGTCGCTATAAAACCAGCTATCGTCTCTAAAATATTATTTCTTAGTTCTTGTGGTTCTTTAAAAATTGTTATTGCATGCAAGTCTACAACACAGTAGATACAGTCGGTTTCCTGCTGTAGTTTTACAAAGTTTTTTAAAGCTCCTAGATAATTTCCTAAATGTAAATTTCCGGTTGGTTGTACTCCAGAAAAAACTAATTTGTTTTTATTCATATTTCTAGCTTGCCTTAAAATTTTTAAATTTTAGAATCCCTAATAATTTTGTAATAATTAAATAAATTATTGCTGACAAAATTATTAATATTATAAGATAAAACGACTTATAATAATTGCTATAAATTAGCTTATCCTCAAAAAAATTAATGCCAAAATATAGAGCTATAGCCATTATCAAAGAGGCTAAACAGATTTTAGCATAATTTTTATTAAAAAAGAATTCAGTGTTAATGTGCTTGTTTTTTGTTAATAAGATTAAATAGATCAATACTGATGACCAAGCTGCAATAGAAGTGGCTATAGGTATAATCAAAAAACCAATACTTCTAAAAAATATTAGTGAAATTGATACATTTAAAAAAACATTAAACAAAGAAACATAAAATGGAGTTTTGGTATTATCCCTTGCAAAGAAAAAATTGGACAATACTTTAACTAATGCAAAACCAGAAACTCCATATCCAAAATATTTTAATGCCATTGATGTAAGCTGAACATCAGAATTAGAAAATGAGCCATATCCAAACAGAGCATTTGTAATTTCATCTGAGGCAATAATTAGACCAATACTTGCAGGTATTGATAATAACAAACATAGTTCTATAGATTTATTCTGAATGTTCAAAGCTTGAGATAAGTTCTTTGTTTTAATTTTTTTAGCTAATATTGGTAATGAGACAGTACCAACAGCAATACCAGCAATAGCTAAATTAATTTGATATATTCGATCAGCATAATACAAGTATGAGACTGCACCTGCTTCAAATGAAGCAATAATTGTTCCTATAAAAATATTTATTTGAGTCACGCCAGATGAAAAAATGCTTGGAAAAAGCCTTTTTAAAAAAAAATTTACCTTAGAGCTTATCTTTGTTTTAAATTTAATCGATGGCCTATAATATTTTAGTGTAAAAAATATTAAAAAAATTAATTGTACAATTCCTGCAAAAGTTACTCCGTAAGATAAATTTTTGGCAAAATTCAAATTAAAAAAATAAGAAATTATGATAGCTAAAATTAAAATTATATTAAGTATAATTGGAGCAGCAGCTGCTGCTGCAAATTTATTGTGAGAGTTCAAAATCCCAGAGAAAAAAGAACTTACACTTACAAATATTAAAAATGGAAAAGTTATTCTAGTAAGTTCAGTGGCAAGGTCAAACTTTTCGATATCACTGTAAAAACCCGGAGCAATTAAATAAACTATATAAGGAGCAAATATTTCAACTACAAACACAATAAAAAGTAATGCAAGAGTTAAAAGGGTTAGTACTTCATCTGCAAATTTTTTTGATTCTTTATTGCTTTTTACCTTTTGACTTGTGTAACTTGGAATAAATGCTGCATTGAAAGTACCTTCAGCAAATAATCGTCTAAAAGTATTAGGTAGACGAAAGGCTACAAAAAAGGCGTCGGCATAAACTGTAGCACCAAGCGTAACTGCAATTAATATGTCTCTGATATATCCTAGGACCCTGCTTATTAGTGTAAAAAAACTGAAAACTGAAGTTGATGATAATAAATTCATTTTTTTCAAAATATAGCCACAAATTTATAGTGATATGTTATTATTTATAATACATTCACAATTTAAATGACAAAAAAATCTAAGATAGATCATTATAGTGATAAAGAAGCTTTAGACTTCCATATAAAAGGAAAGTCGGGCAAAATTGAGGTCATATCCTCAAAGTCCTTAACAACAAAAAGAGACCTTTCTCTTGCTTATTCTCCAGGTGTAGCAGCTCCAGTTAAAGAAATAGCTAAAAATCCTAATACAGCCTATGACTATACAAGCAAAGGTAATTTAGTTGCGGTTATTAGCAATGGATCCGCAATATTAGGATTAGGAAATCTTGGGGCTTTAGCCTCTAAGCCAGTCATGGAAGGTAAGGCAGTCTTATTTAAAAGATTTGCAGATATAGACTCCATTGACATAGAAATAAATAGTAACGACTCTAAAGAAATAATTAACACAATTAAAAATATAGGTGACACATTTGGTGGTATTAACTTAGAAGATATAGCAGCTCCAGATTGTTTTATCATAGAAGAAGAGCTTAAAAATATTTTAGATATACCTGTTTTTCACGATGATCAGCATGGTACAGCAATAATTACAACGGCTGCTTTAATTAATGCTCTTCATATATCCAAAAAAAAAATTGATAAAGTTAAAGTTGTTGTTAATGGAGCAGGAGCTTCTGCTATAGCTTGTTCGAACCTATTTAAAAGTTCAGGAGTAAAAAATGAAAACTTAATTATGTGCGACAGAAAAGGAGTAATTTACAAAGGAAGAGATAATGTTGATCAGTTTAAATCTGCTCATGCAGTAGAAAGTAAATTACGATCTTTAAAAGATGCTATAAAAAATGCAGATGTTTTTTTAGGTTTATCAGCTGCAGATGTTGTTACAAAAGAAATGGTCAAGTCAATGGCTAAAAATCCTATCATATTTGCATGTGCTAATCCTAATCCAGAAATTAAACCTGAACTAATAAAAGAAGTAAGATCTGATGCAATTATTGCTACAGGTAGATCGGATTATCCAAATCAAGTAAATAACTTAATTGGTTTCCCTTATATTTTTAGAGGCGCTCTTGACGTAAGAGCAAAAGAAATAAATGAAGAGATGAAAGTTGCTGCAGCTAATGCCATTGCTTTATTGGCGCGGGAAAATGTACCTGATGAAGTGGTTTCTGCTTACGGTGGTGATAGACCAAAATACGGAAAAAATTATATTATTCCCTCAACTTTTGATCCCAGACTTATTAGTGTTATTCCTGTTGCGGTAGCAAAAGCAGCTATTGAAAGTAATGTAGCAAAAAAAAAAATTGAAGATTTTGATCTTTATAAAGATGAATTGGTAAATCGTTTGGATCCATCTATGTCTCTTATGCAAGGAATAAATGCTAAAATTAGAAAAAATCCTAAAAAAGTAATTTTTGCTGAAGGCGAGGATGAAAATATGCTTAAAGCAGCTATTGAGTTTGGAAAAAATAAACTAGGAACACCTATTTTGATTGGAGCAGAAAAAAGAATAAAAGAACAACTTAAAAAGATAGGTCTCGATGAAAATTTTAAGATAGAAATTATAAATTCAACTGACAAACAAAAGAGAGAGAAGTATGTTAAATATCTTTATAAAAAACTTCAAAGAAGTGGGCAATTAGAGAGAGATGTAGATCGTTTGGTAAGAAATGACCGTATAGCTTGGGGCTCATCTATGATTGCGTCGGGCGATGCAGATGCAATGGTCACAGGTAACATTAGACATTACGCGGCATCAATAGAAAAATTGAAAAAGGTAGTTGATTCAAGAGAAGGTGAGGAAATCTTTGGAATGACAATGATGATTGCAAAAGGAAAAACAATTTTAGTAGCAGATACTAATGTTCAGGACTTTCCATCTCCCGATAGACTTACGAAAGTTGCGGCTTCATGTGTAAGAGTATCTCGGTTATTTGGATTTGATCCCAAAGTAGCTTTCCTATCGCACTCTACTTTTGGAAAACCTGTATCAAGAAACACAAAACATGTTAGGGATGCAATAGAAATATTAAAAACAAAAAAAGTTGACTTTGATTTTGATGGAGAGATGCAGCCAGATGTAGCACTTAATCCAATTTATAAGGAAATTTATCCGTTTTCAAAAATTGTTGGTAATGCTAATATCCTAATAATGCCAGCCCTACATAGTGCAGCAATTTCGACAAAATTAATGAAATCTTTTGGTGGTGCAAAGTTAATAGGGCCATTGCTAATAGGGTTAGGTCTTCCTATTGAGGTGGCTCCTTTAAGATCTTCTACATCAGATATTTTAAACTTAGCATCAATTGCTGCCTATTCTTCAGAAGTAATAGATTATAAGAATTAAAGTTTGTTTCTGCTAAGATCTGAAACTAAATATATAGTTGGTATTACTTCATCAACATCATAAATTTTTTCTGCTTCTTCTAAAACTTCTTTTTTTTCATCCTGATCCATAGCAATGCCAAAAATATAGATTTTTTTATTTATTGTCTCTAAGGTGTAATTTCCTGATTTAATTTTTTTACTTATAATCATAGCTGTACGTAATTGAGAAGTAATGAGTATATCTTTGGCAGTGCTTTTAAAGCTCGACTGGCCTTTTATAGATATAGCATTTTTAACTGATCGAACACCTTTTGTTTCCCAGGCCAACTTAGTAATTTTTATTTTTTCTTCAGGCTCGTCAACTTTTCCCGTTAAAAATATACGGCCGTCTATAACTTCAGCTTGAATTGATAAAAAATATCTACTTTGAGCCAAAGTAAGTCTTGCTACTAAATTTTTTTGCATAATTGTGTCATCTATTTGCATTCCTACAGTTCTTGGATCAAAACCTACGGTTACACCTCTTCCAAAAGTTGTAAAGTTTTTATTCACACAACTAGAAACTAAAACAAATATAAATAGCCAACTAATTACTTTTTTCTTCATTTTTTATGAGCAAACAGATTTCGTAAACTTTTTTTTTAGATATTTTTTCTTTTTTTGAAATTAATTCCACAACATCTTTTAAACTATATTTTTTTAAAAATGAAGCAGCTTCTTTTTTAATATCTTTATCAACGAATGACTCATTTTTTATGTTAAATTTTTTTGATACTACTACCGTAAGTTCACCTTTTAAGGCTTCTTTGAAAGGTTTTATTTTACTAACATCATCTCTATAATATGTTTCATGTATTTTTGTAATTTCTCTAGCAATAAAAATTTTTCTCTCAAACAGATATTTTTTAAAAAATTTTAGATAAAAATTAATTTTTTTTCCTGGAATAAAGAATACTATTGAAAAATTTATATCCTTAATTGAATTTATAACTTTAATAAGTTCCTTTTCAGTTTTTGGTAAAAATCCATAAAATAAAAATTTATCTTCAAAGCCTGATACGCTCATAGAAGCAGTGATAGAAGATGCTCCGGGTACAGAAAAAATTTTAATATTTTTTTTAATACATTCTTTTATTAATATAAGGCCAGGATCTGAAATAGTGGGCGTTCCGGCATCTGAAATTAATGACAAAATTTTGCCCTGATTTAAATGTTCTATGATCTTACTAATTACCGATTGCTCATTAAATTTGTGATAGGAAATTAATTTTTTTTTAATTTTATAATAATTAAGTAATTTAAGGGATCTTCTAGTGTCTTCACATAAAATTATATCTGAACTCTTCAATATTTCTAGTGATCTTAAAGATATGTCGTTTAAATTTCCGATAGGCGTAGATACAATGTATAGTCCAGAATTAAAAAGATTCATAAATTAATGATTAAACTTATTATTACATCTTTAACTTATATAATAAT
>MDSV01246841.1_pt1 | contig 13009 bp, 10 predicted proteins | sample 810851 | NCBI WGS metagenome assembly MDSV01 (sample SAMN05326640, study PRJNA326480) | marine metagenome | isolation source: seawater | place: Atlantic Ocean: North East | collected 2012 | reverse complement strand
TATTGAAGCATCAAGTGGTCTTTCTGATACTGAAATTGATAAAATGGTAAATGATGCTAAAAAACATGAGAATGAGGATAAAGAAAAAAGGGAAAAAATAGATATCCTTAATCAATCAGAGCAACTTATATATGAAGCTGAAAAAAATCTAAAAGAAAATGATAAAAAATTAGATGATTCTGATAAAAAAAATCTAAAAGAAAAGCTATCATCACTAAAAAAGGCAAAGGAAAGTGGCAATGTTGATGATATAAAATCCTCTATGGATGAACTAAATAAAATATGGAGTTCATTAGCTTCTAAAATCAATGATACAAAAGGTGCAAATGCTACTGGAGATAAAAATACTGAAGAAGGAAAAACAAAAAAAAATAAAAAAGAAGGTGAAATTGAGGACGCTGATTTTGAAGTAGTAGATTAAGTTAATATATTTAATGTTAAATAAAAAAGCACTCATATCGGGTGCTTTTTTATTTTTGGAACTAACTTTCTAATTTAAGGTTGATATTGTAATGTTGTTATGGTGCAAAACGTAAAAAATTACATAATAATAATATCATTATCTATTTTTTTGATTCTATTTGCAATTTCAGCAAGTACATCATTCTGGAGTAAAAATATAGATTCTTTAATAAATAAGAAGATAAAAAATAGTGGTTGGGAATTTAATGCCGAGATTTATTCTGGTTTTTTATTTGGCAATAATTTTATTGATAATATTATTTTAAGGCATAAAGATGGATCAACCATTTATATAGAAAAAATTGTTATAAATCCCGGTATTGTATCATCATTATTTGGTAATATAGTTTTAGATTATTTAACTGTAGAAAAAATAAATTTCACATATTTGAAAAATCAAGAATTATTTAATCAATTAAATAATAACTATTCCCAAAATATTATTCCTATTGATATAAAATCAATTTTTATGGATGGCAAGTTCTCAACAGAAATAAAAGAAACAATTTATACCTTTAACTTTATGTTTGGAGGAGAATTGAGTAGCCAAAAAGATAATCTTCTAAATTGTGACCTTTTCAAAGTTTCCATAGAGAATGAGTTAGAGCCTATATGCAAGTTTGATAAACTAGTATTAGGATATAGTCTTAATTCATATTTTTTGAAAGATTTTGAAGGCGAAATTTTTGGATTACCGATTTTAGGCAATATATATATAGATAAATTATTTTCGGAAATAAATGGTAGGATAGATATTAGGGAGTTCAGTTTTCCTGAAGAATTATTTAGTAAAATTCCTTTAAAAACAAAATTCTCATCATTCAACGGGCAATTTAATTTTAATTCTGATTTTAAAAATTATTCTGGAGAATTAGCATTAGAAAATGAATTAGGTCTAGATATGACAGGTAATTTTAAACTTACGAAAAATAATAATATATGGCTAATTAATGAAATCAAAATGCAAGGTGAGAATTCGCAATTAATAGTAAATGGCTTATTGAAGAAGAATGATCGAATCCATTGTTTTATAAATTTAGATAATCTTGATTTTAGTAGATGGATAAATAATCAAGATACTACAGCTATGTCGGGTTTGTGTATAATAGACGCCAATCTGAGTAATAAAGGGGCATTAGATCAAATTGAAATGACTTTAGAAATTTTAGAATCTAAGTTATTTAATCAGGGAGAAATCTCTATACATGGACAATTCTCTTATCAAGATAGTATAATCCAGACCCTAGATCCTGTTATGGTATTTGTTGATAATAGTTTTTTAACTATTGATGGTAAAGGTGATTATAGTACAAAAAATATCACATTTTTTACTGACATGGAAAATGTTGATATAGATCTTATAAATAATTTTTTGCCTGGTAATTTTATTTCAGGTAAAGCAACTGGTAATTTAAAAGTTAATGGTAATATATATACACCTAGTGCTATAGCCGAATTAACATGTAAGAATGTTTCAATTAGTGATTTTCATCTTGAATCAATTGAGTTAAACTCGAATTTAAAAATCAATGACAGTATTCCTTCTGGGTATTTTGATATAAAAGCGGGAAAAGGTTCATGGTTCGAAAAAAGTTTTGATAGTGGTACAATTAGTGCATTAATAAAAAATAAACAAGTTATAGTAGAAAATTTCCACTTTAAATCAGGAAATGATTTTTTACAAGCTTCAGGAATTTTTGATGGAGTTAATCAATACAAAATTAATAGGATGCAGTTTGCTTATCAGGATAATTATTTAATTAACTCAAAACCTGTCAGCTTTTTTATGGAAGATACAATTTTTGAATTTGAACCTTTTGAGTTACATATTAATGATGGTGTAATGGAAGGAGTTATAAAAGGAGATGAAGTAATAGAAGGTAGATTTAAAATGTCTAATTTTAATTCTCAGATTTTAACTCAATTTTTTAAAGATGAAAGATTAAAATTCACAGGTTTGATTTTTGGTGAAATCTGGATTAAATCAAATGGTGATTATTTTGATTTAGATACCGATTTATCCTTAAAAAAAGGTGTATATATGAAAGAACCATTTGATGAGATGACATTATCTTGCTTATACAAAGATGGTACTTTACATATTGATGATATATCAATGACTCTAAAAGGTAAAATGGGGATTCAGGCTAATGGTATAATACCATTGAAAAATTTAAATAAACAAAAATATATTTCACTTGAATCAAATTTTTCAAATCTTCCTTTAGAATTTATTCATCGATTTATACCAAAGTTTTATCCTATTAAAGGTAGTGCTACTGGGAGTTTAGATATAAGCGGTACACCTAAAGAGACTCAATTCACATATAAAATTAATGTGGAAAATTCATTTTTTGATCTTATACAATTAGGTTCTGTATCAAGTAGAGGTAATTATGATGGGAAAAGTTTAAATGTTAAATATGCGACATCTAATTATAAAGAAGGAATACTAAATGCATCCGGTATGGTTCCATTTGATTTTAATATAAGTTCATCAAAATTTGGAAAATTATTTGATAAAGAAAAAATTAGATTTTCTGCCAATGCTAATGTGAAAAATCTTTTCTTTCTTTCACCTTATATCGATGAATTAGATTCTGCTAAAGGAGAATATAAACTTGAATTAATACTAGCAGGTCAAGGTAATAATATAATAAGGAATGGAACAATAGAAGTAAACAATGGGGAATTATATACATTACTTTTAAGTGATCCTATTTCATCTATTAATGGTTCTGCTAATATGATTAATAATGAATTAGAAATTGATGATTTAAATTTTTCTATATATAACTCAAAAATAATAAAAAATACTATGGATGAGAACACAAAAATGAGTGGTATAATAGATTTTTCTTATTTCTTTAACCCTAAATATGATTTGAAAATAAATGCTACAGATGCATCATATCAACTATTATTCTTTGATATATCCGCAGAGAGTAATCTCGAACTTATTATAACTGGAAGAGATACCGTTTTTATTGATGGAAAAATTGAGGTACAAGAAGCAGAAATTTTTTATGAATTTCTTACGGAGGAGGTTGGAACAGCATTTCAGAAAGATGCAAAAAATATATTGGCTTATAATTTAAATATTCCAATACGAGGGAATGCAGTTTTTCAAAATTCGCAAATAGATGCAAATGTCACCGGAGAATTAAATTTATCACAGATTGGTAATCAAGAAATTGATTTTGGTGGCCAGATTATTGTTGAAAATGGAAGTGTTAACGCCTATACAGATAACTTCGATGGCCTTAAAGGACTTGTCAGTTTTGATAATAAGGGATTTAATCCAAATATAGATGTTACTGCTAATACGATGATTGATGATGAAAGAATAGATTTATATATGCGGGGTGGTATAAAAGACCTTGATATTATTCTTGAATCAGCTAGTGGATTTTCAGAGAGCGATATACTTGAATTATTAACTTGGGGTAAAAGATGGGAAGAACAAGAATGGACTTCAACGGGTTTTGGTAATCAAACTGTATCAATTCTTGGTACTTTATTAGAAAATCAATTAGAAAAAAATCTTAAAGAATCTAACATAGGGATGATGAATTATGTTGATGATATTAATATTTCAGGAGCTGCAGGATTATTACAAGGATCTAATGAAGATTATGAGTTAACAGTAAAGACAAAGCTGAGTGAAAAAACTTTCTTAAATTTATCATACAAACGTTCTTTCTCGCTTAATGAAGATAGATCTAAAACATCACAAATAGGTGTTGAATATAAACTAAATCGTCATTTTTCGTTAGTAGGTGCCTATGATAAAGAAGGGAATCTAAATTTAAAGTATCGCTATCGTTATGCATATTAATCTATGATTTATTTTAAAAGGGTACTGTTTTTCATATCTATCAATATGGTTTTTCTTATTGGGAATAGTGATGAATCAAAAATATTTATTCGTTCTGTTACCTTTAACGACAATAATAATATCGACAGAAAAGAAATATTATATATAATTCGTCAAAAGCCTTCAAGTTTATTTTCTGGTCGTTCTAAATTTGATTCTCGTTTATTGAGATTAGATTTATTAACTCTAAAAAACTATTACTTCTCGAAAGGTTTTTTAGATGTAACATTAAAAGAATCTTATTTAATTGATGAGATATCTCAAAAAAGATATGTCGATATTATATATGACATAGATGAAGGTAATCAATATTATTTATCAGATGTCCAAATAACTGGTAATACGCTTATCAGTAAAGATAGAATTAAATCGCTACTGGGCTTAAAAACTGGCGAACCATATAATCCAGTCGGTTTGAACAATAATTTGTATTTAATTGAAAATGATTATCATGAATTTGGAAAGTTGTTTTCTTCAATTGTAGTGCAAGATAATATCAAAGATTCTGTTAGTGTAGATATTGTGATTGAAGAAGGGATGGATATATATATCAATAATACAAAGATTGAAAGAATAGGTAATATAGATACCTCAATAGTAATGAGAGAACTACTATATAATTTTGGTGATTTATATTCAAAATCAAAAATTGATAAGACAGCAAAGCATCTAAGAGAAATCGGAATTTTTTCTACTGCTAATCTAATTCCTTTAAAGGTGACAGGCTCTGATTCATTAGTAGATATATTAATTGAACTACGAAGATATAAGCAAAGAGAATGGAACTCATCTGGTGGATTAGAACCAATTAGTTTTACAGAAGGTGCTCCGCCATTGCCAGCTATAAGTGCAATAATTGAATGGAAAAATAGAGCTCTTTTTAATTCACCAAAACAATTTTCCATGAAAATATTGGCCGGTATTCCTATTGAAAAGGTAGAATTTGTAGCTCCAAGAATTAGGTCTGATCTTAGCTTGTCTTCTAATTGGTTTTTAGGAATTAGGTTTCCTAGTAAGATAATAGGATATTTTGAAAAATTTATTATTTATGATCAAAAGGAGTATAAAGGTTCAATTGATCGTTATGGTGCTAATCTAACACAACGATTCCAACTCGATGGTAGATCATTCTTCGAAACAAAAGGGAATTGGGAATACTTTAGTGATGAATCAGACTATAATATCGAAGAACGATCTATTTCTTTAAAATTCAATTTTGATAAAAAAGATAATCACTTATATGCAAAAAATGGTTATCACATAGAGACAATAATCAAATCTGTTGGTTTTGGTGGATCTAGAGTTTATAACAAAAGTGATATAAAAATTAATTTGTATAAAGCTATTGCAAAAGGTACTGTGTTTGCTTCAAGGTTTCAAGTTGGTAAATTGTGGAATTGGAATGCAGCCTATAAAGATTATTCATATGAAAAATTTTACCTTGGGGGTAGTTCCTCCATGAGAGGTTGGGATGTGTTAAGATTTAGTGAAAATGCTCAAGGTGATCCAAATGGGGAAACCATAAGATTAATGACGAATATTGAATTAAGACAAAAACTGTATAAATCTTTTGGATTAACTATTTTTACAGATGGAGGTTTATTATCAAATAATTTAGCAAATAGTCCATTTTCTCAATTAAAATGGGATGCTGGAATTGGATTTACATTTGATACTCCGCTTGGTCCAATTAGAATTGATTATGCTTATCAATTAGACAATACTTCTAAACAAGAAATTCAATTTGGATTACAAAGTTTATTTTAAACATTAATTATTTGGAACAATTATATTGTTATTCAATTTAAATTTATAGCTATTACTTTATTGATATAATTTCAATTATTAATTTTTCAGCTTTTAAATAAAGGAACATAATGAAAATCATAAATAAATTGTTTTTTTTAGTATTATTAATTCTCTCTAGTTGTACTAAATCACCAGAGGAACTTATAATACATTCTGAGGAAAATATTAAAAATGGTCAGGTAGATATGGCGATGAAGGACTTAAAAGTTTTGTTAAAAAATTATCCAAATGACAGTCTTGCATCAAAAGCACAGTATAAACTTGCTTCATTATACCTAAATTGGAAAAATAATCCTGATCTTGGGTTTACAGAATTAAAAAATACTGTTATGAACTATGGCGAGTCATTGCATGGAAAACAAGCTAAGCAAGAAATAGAAGGATTTCCTGAATATATTTTAAATAAAGCGGAATCCCTTAGAAAACAAAATTTGTTGAAAGAAGCAGTAAGCCATTTGATGTATATGATGGAAAGCTATGCAAAACATGATTTAGCGCCTAAGGGTCAATATATGTTAGGTGATTTGTATATGAATGATTTCCGTGATTTTACAACAGCAATACAAGAGTATAGGAAAGTAATAGAAAAATATAATGGTTCAGACCAAGAGCCCCATGCTCTTTTTATGATTGGTTATATTTATGCTAATATTATTAATGATGAAAATAGTGCAAGAATAGAATATCAAACTTTTTTGAACCGATTTCCTGAACATGAATTATCCCCATCTGTAAAATTTGAAATTGATTATTTAGGAAAAAGTATTGAAGAAATTCCAGCATTAAAACATATTACCTCTTAGATAATTCAAGATGACTGACTTTAGTTTAAGTGAAATAAACAATAAAATAGCTAAAGCTTCTTTATTTGTTGATAATCTCAGGGGTGAGATGAATGAGATTATTCTTGGTCAGAACGATTTAATTAATAAAGTTTTAATTGCGATGTTATCGAATGGCCATATTTTATTAGAGGGGGTTCCTGGATTAGCAAAAACTTTATTAGTGAAAACTCTATCAAAATTAATAAAAACAGATTTTCAAAGAATTCAATTCACTCCAGACATGCTGCCTGCTGATTTATTAGGTACACTTATTTACAACCAAAAAACAGGAAGTTTTGATACTCGAAAAGGACCTATCTTTTCTAATATTATTTTAGCCGATGAGATTAATCGTTCTCCTGCGAAGGTGCAGAGTGCTTTGTTGGAAGCAATGCAGGAAAGGCAGGTAACAATTGGAGAAAATACTTTTCCACTAAGTAATCCATTTTTAGTAATGGCTACTCAAAATCCAATAGAGCAAGAAGGTACATATCCTTTGCCTGAGGCACAGGTTGATCGATTTATGTTTAAATTAATCGTTGTTTATCCAGATAAAGATTCAGAGCGGTTGGTTTTACGTCAAAATACACAATCTTTAGATAAAGTTAATCTAGATGAAGTAGTCACTCCTCAAGATATTTTGCAAGCACAATCTATTATTAAAGAAATTTATGTTGATGAAAAAATAGAGGATTACGTCTTGAATCTTATTTTTGCGACTCGAGATCCTTTGAGTTATGGTTTAAATGACCTTGACGGTATTATTGATTTTGGTGCATCGCCTAGGGCTACGATTAATCTTATAAGGGCTGCAAAGGCGCGAGCTTTTACTGAAAAGCGTGGTTATATCACACCTGAAGATATAAGATATATTGGATTTGATATTTTAAGACATAGGGTGATTTTGACATATGAAGCTGAAGCTGAAGAATTAACGCCTGACAATGTTATTCAACGTCTTTTTGAAGTAATAGAAGTTCCGTAATTATATATGATTTCAAAGCAGATCCTTAAGAAGGTGAAGCAGATAGAGATTCGAACCCGTGGATTGGTAAATGATCTTTTTGGTGGAGAATATCATTCTGTATTTAAGGGTAGAGGAATGACATTTTCTGAAGTCAGAGAATATCAACCTGGAGATGATATAAGATTAATTGATTGGAATGTGACTGCTCGTACTGGATCCCCATTTATTAAAGTTTTTGAAGAGGAAAGAGAACTTACAGTTTACTTAATAGTTGATATCTCTGGTTCTGGGAATTTTGGGTCAATTGAAAAATTAAAACGTGAGTATAGTACAGAAATAGCATCTGTTTTAGGTTTTTCTGCAATAAAAAATAATGATAAAGTTGGGTTAATTTTATTTTCTAATGATATAGAAAAATATGTTTTACCTAAAAAAGGCAAATCTCATGTATTGAGAGTTATAAGAGAGTTATTATATACAAAACCAAAAAAAAATCTGACATCTATAAAGGTCGCTTTAGATTATTTTCTAAAAGTAGTAAAAAGAAAAAGTGTTGTATTTTTAATTTCAGATTTTTTGGATGAGGGCTACTGGTCTTCTTTAAAAATAATAAATAGGAAGCATGATTTAATTGGAATACAGATATATGACCCTGCTGAATTATCTTTACCTAACATAGGGCTAGTAAAAATTAAAGATTCAGAAAACCAATCTTCATTTTGGATAGATACCTCTTCAAAAAAAAATATGGATCTTTTAAAAAAAGAAAATTTATTAAAACAAAAAAATCTAATAAAAAAAGCAAAGAAAATAGGTTTTGATTTAATTCATATATCAACTGGAGAAGATTTTATTGAACCAATTATGTCATTGTTTAGGATGAGAGAGAAACGTTATTAATGAAGTTCATTATTTTTTTAATCCCTGTTATATCATATTGTAGTTCTATTCTTGTAGACTCTGAGTTAGATACAACAGAAGGATTGATTGGCAATATATTTCTTTGGACAATAAAAGTTGATGGAACTGAAGGTAAGAAAGTGAAATTCCCAAGGATAGATATAATAAACAAGAATATATCTGTGAAAAACCATGTTATAGATGTAAATGATAGAACAAAAAAAAATCATGCAATAAAATATGAGTTAATGGCATGGGATACCGGAAGATATACAACCCCAGATTATGCAATTGAAATTTTAAATGATGATGAATCTCTTGATTATAGGATAATAGTAGATCCAATTGAATTTTCTATAATTTCAGCAGCAGATTTGAATAATAAAAAAGATTACCAAGATATAAAAGGTCCAATCCCAGTTAAGGCATTGATACCATTTGATAAAATAATTTACAGTATTATCCTATTTATATTATTAGTCTGTATGATATTGATATGGAAAAAGAGGCAAGTATCTATATATCATAAAATAGATTATTCTAATTTCGAGAAACCTCATTATCGTGCATTAAGGAGGTTAAAAGAATTAGATAGTGCAAGCTTAGTAAAAGATAACTATTTTTTACTTTCTCATATCGTAAGGCAATATTTAGAATCAAAATATTTTATTCGAACATTAGAAATGACTACAAAAGAAATAGATGGTCAGAAGAACTTAATCCCAATGAAAGATGAATATTTATCAAATTTAATTAAGTTTCTTGATAATGCAGACAAGGTGAAATATGCAAGAAAGAGTCCTAGTATCGATACATTTCTAAAGGATAAACAAAAAATTGAGTCACTTATTCGGGATATATTGTAATATGCTTAATCAATACTCAATTGATTTGAACAAATAGCACTATATAGTAATTTAAATCAATTAACTTATATCAAATTTAGGATATTGAATGGCAACAACAGCAGATATAAAAAACGGAGCAGTTATTTTGCATAAGGGAAAAAGAATGAAAGTGGTTGAATTTCAGCATGTGAAACCAGGAAAAGGAGGAGCGTTTGTAAGGACAAAGCTAAAAGATATCCTTTCTGGTAAAATTAGGGATGAAACTTTTAATTCAGGTCATAAACTAGAATTTATTAGGATAGAGGCAAAGCCTATGCAGTTTCTTTATTTTGATGGCAACTTCTATGTTTTTATGGATAATGAAACTTATGAACAGTTAAATGTTTCAGCTGATGCTATTAGGGAAGGAAAATACTTTTTAACAGCAGGTATGAATGTTGATCTTTTATTTGATTCAGAAGAAGTTTTAGATGCTCGGTTACCATCACATGTGATACTAGAGGTTACAGAAACAGAGCCAGGGTTTAAGGGTAATACTGCCACAGGAGCAACAAAACCTGCCACTGTTGAAACTGGATTTAATTTAAATGTTCCTCTTTTTATTGAAGAAGGTGATAAGCTAAGAATCGATACGAGAACTGGTGAATATGTTGAAAGATCAAAAGAATAAAATTGAAAGGAACTCTTATTCATGTGGCAAGATAAATTAAAAGAAATTATTTATATATTAGAGAATTCTAATGTTAATGAGATTGAAATTAGTTTTTGGGGACGAAAATATCGTGTTTCTAAGCAGCCTAGTGCTTTGATTCATAGAGATGAAAGCGAAGTTTCTCAAATACCTACTAAAACAGAAGAATTAAATGTAAAACAAAATCAAGAATCTTTAATAGAAGATAATGATAAAAGTATTGATCCAGAAGAATCCCTTTTATCACCTATGCCTGGAACATTTTATACTGCACCTACCCCTGATGATCCTCCGTTTGTATCCATTGGGGATAAAGTAAAAAAGGGACAAGTCTTATGTATTATTGAGGCCATGAAAATAATGAATGAAATTGAATCTGAATATGATGGGATTGTTAAAGATGTCATGGTCAATAATGGTGATTCTGTTGAATATAATCAGTCCTTATTTGTGATAAACCCTAAATAAAATTAAAATGTTTAAGAAAGTATTAATTGCAAATCGAGGTGAAATAGCTTTACGTGTAATTAGGGCTTGCCATGAACTAAATATCAAAACAGTTGCTGTTTATTCAACCGTTGATGAACTTTCATTGCATGTGAAATTTGCAGATGAAGCAGTTTGCATTGGACCTCCACTAAGTAAAAACAGCTATTTAAATATCCCGAATATTATTGCTGCAGGAGAGATTACCGGTGCAGATGCCATTCATCCTGGCTATGGTTTTCTTTCAGAATCTGCGCAGTTTTCAAAAATTTGTCATGAGAATGATTTTGTTTTTCTAGGTCCCAGTCCAGATATAATTGATTCCATGGGTAATAAGGCAAAAGCTAAACAAACAATGAAAGCTGCAGGTGTACCTGTAGTTCCTGGTGGTGATGGTATACTAGAAAATGCAGAAGAAGCTTTAGAAAAAGCAAATCAAATGGGATATCCAATTATGCTAAAAGCATCTGCAGGTGGTGGTGGACGGGGTATGCGTTTGGTCCAAAATGAATCAGATGTAATATCTTCATATAAATCAGCAAGTCAAGAATCATTAACAGCTTTTGGTAATGGAGATATATATATAGAAAAATTTATTCAAAATCCTAGGCATATAGAGGTTCAAATTTTAGCTGATAAATACGGTGAAACAATACATTTGGGAGAAAGAGAATGTTCAATTCAGAGACGTCATCAAAAACTTATTGAAGAGTCTCCTTCGCCTATAGTAGATAATGAAACTAGAAAAAAAATTGGTGAAGCAGCTACTACTGGAGCAAAAGCTGTTAACTATGTTGGCGTTGGTACTGTAGAATTTTTAATGGATAAGAATAAAGATTTTTATTTTATGGAAATGAATACCCGAATACAAGTTGAACATCCTGTTACTGAAATGGTTACTGGAATAGATTTGATTAAACAACAAATCAAAATGCATGCAGGGGAAAATTGCCCAAAAATCAAGGATTTAAAACTAAGAGGACACTCTATAGAATGTAGAATTAATGCGGAAGATCCATCAAATAATTTTATGCCTTTTCCTGGAAAAATTGAAAGTTTTCATATGCCTGGCGGTAAAGGCGTACGTGTAGATTCTCATGCATATGCTGGTTATACTATTCCAACGCAATATGATTCCATGATTGGTAAAATTATTGTACATGCAAAAAATAGGAAGAGAGCTATAATCCGTATGCAAAGAGCACTTGAAGAAACAATAATTAATGGACCAAAAACAACCATACCATATCAAATGGCCATTATGAAAAACGATAAATTTAAATCTGGAAACTTTGACACAAGTTTTTTAGAAACATTTAATTATGAGAATGAGGAAAAAAAGACCAAAGGAAGATTATGAATAATCCGAACCACTTGCTTTATACTAAAGAACATGAATGGGCTAATTTTAAAAAAGAAATAGTTATTGTTGGTATTACAGATTATGCCCAAAGTCAATTGGGTGATGTTATTTTTGTGGATATACCTGAAAAAGGAAATATTTTAACAATGGGTGATGTTTTTGGCGAAATAGAAGCTGTGAAAACAGTATCAGAGTTGTATATGCCTGTATCTGGTGTAATAACAGAAGTAAACAATAAATTAGAGAATAATCCTGATTTAATTAATAATGTACCATATGATGGTGGGTGGATAATTAAAATTGCTCCAAATAAATTAGAAGAAAAAGATGGTTTAATGGATGCTCTTTTATATAAAGATTTTGTGAGTTGAAATTGATTTTCAATTATTTATTAGATACTATTGAAAAAAAAGGTGCTGTTCATGTTGTTTTAATTGATCCAGATCGAAAAGATGAAAATTCTATTGTTGATAGGGTAGAAGCTGCAAATCAATCTAATGTAGATGCTCTGTTTATTGGTGGTAGTTTGATAATGGATTCAAGATGTAGTGATAGAGTTAAATTGATTAAATCTATTTCTAATATACCAATAATTTTATTCCCTGGTGGGATAGGACAGTTAAATCCATACTATGATGCAATGTTATTTATGTCTGTTGTTTCTGGAAGGAATCCTCATTATTTGATTGGTGAGCAAGTTCTTGCTGCTCCTTTAGTAAAAGATATGAATATAGAAACGATATCAACTGCGTACATACTAATGGATAGTGGTGCAAATAGTT
>MDSV01238063.1_pt1 | contig 13009 bp, 10 predicted proteins | sample 810851 | NCBI WGS metagenome assembly MDSV01 (sample SAMN05326640, study PRJNA326480) | marine metagenome | isolation source: seawater | place: Atlantic Ocean: North East | collected 2012 | reverse complement strand
GGCTTCGCCGGTCTGGTTTACGCTGAGCCACGGCATTCTCAACGAGATATATTATCCCCGCGTCGACAGCGCCTGCACCCGCGATTTCGGTTTCCTCGTAACTGGCCCGGATGGCTATTTTTCCGAGGAAAAGCGCGATTGCGAGCAGGAAACAACGCCGCTCGAAGATGGCGTTCCGGCCTTTTCGATCGTCAACACCGCTCTTGATGGCGCCTACCGGATCAGAAAGCAGATCATCAGCGATCCGGCGCGGGCGGTCGTTCTCCAGCGCATTTCGTTCAGCGCGCTCAAGGGCAGGACCCGCGATTACCGGGTGACCGCGCTTCTGGCGCCGCATCTGGTCAATGCCGGCGCATCGAACTCCGCCTGGATCGGCGAGTTCGAGGGCGCGCCGGCGCTGTTTGCCAGCGGCCGTTCCCGCTATCTGGCGCTGGTATCAAGCGCGCCGTGGCGCGCAATGTCCGCCGGTTTCGTCGGGACGTCGGATGGCTGGCAGCAATTGTCCCGGCATGGACGGCTCGCCGACCAGTACCAGCGCGCCGATGACGGCAATGTGGCGCTGGCCGGCGAGATCGATTTTTCCGGCGGCGATGGTTCCGTGGTGCTGGCGCTCGGTTTCGGCCAGACTGAACACGAAGCCGCCGCCGTCGCCACGCGGAGCCTGAAGGACGGCTTCGACCACGCTCTAGATAAATTCATAGCCGGCTGGCGGAAGTGGCAGGACGGTCTGGTCCCGCTCGATCGCAAGGCGGAAGACGGGATCAACGCCTATCGCGTCTCGACGGCGGTGCTTGCGACCCACCGGGCCTCGGACCGGCCCGGCGCCGCGGTTGCCAGCCTGTCGATCCCCTGGGGCTATTCGAAAGGCGATGACGATCTTGGCGGCTACCATCTCGTGTGGCCGCGCGACCTGGTCGAGACGGCCGGCGGCTTTCTGGCCGCGGGCGACGCGAAAGCGGCGCTGGCGATCCTCGATTATCTGCGCGAGTTGCAGCAGCCCTCCGGCCGCTGGGCGCAGAACTTCTGGCTCGACGGCAAGCCCTACTGGCCTGGCGTCCAGATGGACGAGTGCGCCTTCCCGATCCTGCTTGCCGACATGTTGCGGCGTCAGGGCCATCTGAACGGCAAGACAATCCGCCGCTTTATGCCAATGATCAAGAGCGCCGCCGGCTATATCCTCGCCAATGGTCCCTCCACCGGAGAAGACCGCTGGGAAGAGGACGGCGGATACAGCCCGTTCACGCTCGCGGTCGAAATCACGGCCCTGCTGGCCGCTGCCGATATTCTGGAAGCCGAGGGCGAAACCAAGGCGGCCGATCATCTGCGCGAGACGGCCGATTGCTGGAACGAGCAGATCGAGAAATGGACCTTCGAGGGCGATCCGGACCTCTGCCGGTCATTGGGTATCGCGGGCTATTACGTCCGCATTGCCGCGCCCGGGGCGACGGATGCCGCTGGTCCGGCGGGCGAAACGCCGATCCGCAACCAGACGCCCGACCGTTCGATCATGGCGAGCGATGCCGTGATCAGTCCGGACGCGCTGGCGCTGGTGCGCTTCGGGCTGCGCGCGGCGGACGATCCCCATATCGTCGATACCGTCAAGGCGATCGATCACACGTTGCGGGCGGAACTGCCGCAAGGCCCGCTCTGGTACCGCTACACCGGCGACGGTTACGGCGAGCACGAGGACGGCCGGGCTTTCGACGGCATCGGTCAGGGGCGGCCCTGGCCCTTGCTGGCCGGCGAGCGCGCCCATTACGAGCTTGCCGCCGGTCGGACCGATGCGGCCAAGGCCCTGCTCGAAACCTTTGAAAAATCCGCCAATGCCGGCGGGCTGCTCCCGGAGCAAAGCTGGGATGGGCCCGACATGCCGCACCGCGAGCTTTATTTCGGACGGCCCTCGGGCAGTGCGATGCCGCTGGTCTGGGCGCATTCGGAGCATATCAAACTGCTGCGCTCGCTCGCCGATGGCGCCGTGTTTGACATGCCGCCGCAGGGCCGGGCCCGCTATATCGACAAGCAGACAGCGTCAAAAATACGGATCTGGCGGTTCGACAACAGGCTGGCCACGATCCCGGCCGGCAAGAAGCTCAGGATCGAACTGGCGGATGCGGCAACCATCCACTGGAGCGCCGATGGCTGGTCGACCGTCAAGGACATCAAGACGAAGCCATCGGGGCTCGGGACCCATTTCGCGGATCTGCCATTGAAGGGCGTGGAACCCGGACATGCCGTGGTTTTCACTTTCTTCTGGCCGGAAAGCGGACAGTGGGAGAATGTAGATTTCACCGTTCGCGTCGGCGAACAGGTCGATCGGCAACTGGAAACGGAGTTTTGACATGCAGATTGGAATGATGGGTCTTGGACGTATGGGCGCCAACATGGTGCGGCGTCTCATGAAGGACGGCCATGAATGCGTCGTCTACGACGTCAACGCCGACAATGTCGCCGCACTGGTCAAGGAAGGCGCGGTCGGCGCCAGTTCCGTCGAGGACCTTGTCGCCAGGCTGGAAAAGCCCCGCGCGGTGTGGATGATGCTGCCGGCGGCGATCACGCCGCGGATTGCCCGCGACCTTGCGGGCAAGCTCGAAAAGGGCGACGCCATCATCAATGGCGGCAATTCACACTATCGCGACGCAATCGACCTCGCCACGGAATTTTCGCCCGCCGGTATCGACTTCATCGACGCCGGCACGTCGGGCGGCGTGTGGGGTCTCGAGCGCGGCTATTCGCTGATGATCGGGGGGCCGAAGGCTGCGGTCGAGCGGCTCGACCCGGTCTTTGCCTCGCTTGCGCCGGGCGCCGATACGGGGGCAGCGCCGGACGCATCCACGGGCACGGCATCGCGGGGCTATCTCCATTGCGGGCCAACCGGCGCGGGCCATTTCGTCAAGATGGTGCATAACGGCATCGAATACGGCGTGATGGCGGCCTATGCGGAAGGACTGAACGTGCTGAAGGCGGCCAATGCCGGCAAGTCCGAACGCGAAGTCGACGCCGAAACCACGCCGCTCTCGAACCCGGAATACTATCAGTTCGACATCGATCTCGCGGCCGTGACCGAGGTCTGGCGCCATGGTTCGGTGATCGGCTCGTGGCTTCTGGACCTGACCGCTGCGGCGCTGAAGGAGAACCCGCATCTCGAAGGCTTCGACGGTCGAGTATCTGATTCGGGCGAAGGCCGCTGGACATTGCAGGCGGCAATCGACACCGGCGTTCCCGCGCCAATCCTGTCATCGGCGCTGTTCGAACGGTTCTCCTCGCGCGGCGAAGCCGAATTTGCAGGCAAGGTTCTCTCGGCGATGCGCTACGCCTTTGGCGGCCATCTGGAAAAATCGTGACGGGGCGGAGATCGAGACGATGACGGAGCAAAAATCTGACGCCCTGGTCGTGTTCGGCGTGACCGGCGATCTGGCCCACAAGATGATTTTCCCATCGCTTTACGCGATGGTGAAGCGGGGTGCGCTGGTGACGCCGGTGATCGGCGTCGCCTTCGACGACTGGACCCTCGACCAGCTCATTGCCCGCGCCAGGGACGCGGTGGAGACCCATGTCGAGACCATTGACGAGGCGGTGTTTGCAAAATTCACCGGGCTTCTATCCTATGTTTCCGGCGATTATCGCAGCCAGTCGACCTTCGACACACTGCGCGAGAGGCTCGGCGACGCCAAGAGCCCGCTCTATTATCTCGCCATCCCGCCATCGCTGTTCGAAACGGTCGCGGGCGGGCTCGACAAGGCGGGGATCGCCAGGGGCGCCCGGCTGATGGTGGAAAAGCCGTTCGGGCGCGATCTCGAATCGGCCGAGGCGCTCAACGCGGTGCTGCATGCGGTGTTCGAGGAGGATGCGATCTTCCGCATCGACCATTTCCTTGGCAAGGAGGCGATCCAGAACCTGCTTTATTTCCGCTTCGCCAATGCCTTTCTGGAGCCGGTCTGGAACCGCGACCATATCGACAGCGTCCAGATCACCATGGCCGAGGATTTCGGCGTGTCGGGACGCGGCAAGTTCTATGACGAGGTCGGCTGCATCCGCGACGTGATCCAGAACCATCTGGTCAACGTGCTGCTGCTTCTGGCGATGGAGCCGCCGGTGACCGGTTCGTCCGACGATCTGGTGGACGAGAAGGTGCAGATCCTGAAGGCGATCCCGCCGCTGACGCATGAGGATGTGGTGCGCGGCCAGTTCGACGGCTATCTCGATGAGCCGGGCGTTGCCGCCGGCTCGACGACGGAGACCTTTGCCGCCGTGCGGTTTCACCTCAATACCTGGCGCTGGAGCGGTGTGCCCTTCTTCATCCGCGCCGGCAAGAACCTGCCCGTTCACGCGACTGAGGTCGTGGTGCGGTTCAAGCGCCCGCCGATCGCGCTGTTCGACACGGTGGAGCATTCCAGCGCCAATTATGTCCGCTTCCGGCTGGGGCCGGAGATCGCGATCGGCCTTGGCGCGCGGCGCAAATCGCCGGGCGAGGACATGCGGGGCGAGGCGGTGGAACTTGCGGCCGTCGATGACGGCGTCGGTGATCTCGCGCCCTATGACCGGCTGATCGGCGATGCCATGGCCGGACGGCGCGAACTGTTCACACGCGAGGACGCCGCCGAACTCGCCTGGACCATCTTCGAGCCGATCCTGGACGACAAGGCTCAGCCGGAACATTACAAGCCCGGCACCTGGGGCACCGAGAAAATGACACGCTTTGCCCCGCCCGGTGGCTGGTTCGATCCAGCGCAATCCTGAAGGAGCGAGATATGGAACAGACCAATCTAAAAGGCAGCGAGCGCCGCGTTCTCGCCATCGATATCGGCGGCAGCCATGTCAAGATCCGCTCCAGCGCCGGCGGCCCGGAGCGGAAGGCCGATAGCGGAAAAGAGATGACCGCCTCCGAGATGGTGGCGGCGGTCAAAACGATGGCAGAGGGGCTCGACTACGACGTCATCGCGATCGGCTATCCGGGACCGGTGGTTCATGACAAGCCGGTCGCCGAGCCGGCGAACCTCGGCGAAGGCTGGGTCGGCTTCGACTACCGCCAGGCCTTCGGTTACCCGGTGCGGATCGTCAATGACGCGCTGATGCAGGCGCTGGGGTCCTATCAGGGCGGCCGGATGCTGTTTCTGGGACTTGGCACCGGTCTGGGCGCTGCCATGATCGTGGAGAATGTCGCCCAGCCCATGGAGATCGCCCATCTCCCCTACCGCAAGGGCAACAGCTTCGAGCACTATGTTGCCGAGGCATATCGCGAGAAACACGGCAAGAAGACGTGGCGCAAAAAGGTGCATGATGTCGTGGAGACGCTGACGGCGGCGCTGGAGCCGGACTATATCGTCATTGGCGGTGGCAATGTCGACAAGCTGGATGAACTGCCGCCAAAGTGCCGCCGCGGCGACAACACGCTGGCTTTCGACGGCGGTTTCCGCCTTTGGCAGGATGACAGCCTGACGGTCTGACCCGTTCAGGAGCGGATTGAACTCTTGCCCATCAACCTCACACTCTGGCGCTTTCGTTTCACGCTTTCATTTCTGGCGGTCATGCTCGTCGCCAATGCCCTGGCCGGTACGTTTTTCGGCGAATTGCCGGCGAACGCTCTGGCAGACTGGGGCATCGGCAAGGATGCCGTGTGGTCCGGAGAAATCTGGCGGTTCGTGACGGCCACTTTTCTGTCCCACGACCGGGGCATGCTGGTCCGCCAGCTTCTCTTCGCGGCCGCCATTCTCGGCTATACGGAATGGAAGCGGGGCAGTGTCTCGACCCTTGTCCTGTTCTTCTCCCTCGATCTTGCGGCATCTGGCCTGCTGTTGCTGGGGGTTGCCCTGTGGCCGGACATCACCGGCCTGTCGGCGGCGCATGATGTCGGCATGTCTCTGGGCGGGTTCGGGCTTATAGGACTTGCCGTGTCCGGCATGCGCTGGCGGTTTCCGCTTCTGGCAGTCATTCTCCTGACGATCGGGCTGAAGATTGCGTTTGCTTTCGATCCGCTTGCCGACATCGGCCACATCGTCGCCCTGTGGCTCGGATTTCTGCTGGGGTTGGCGCAGCTCAGAATGTCGGCGAGGTAATACCAAGGATCAGTGATTAGGACCCATATGATGCGCGCTGGAATGGCCATCCGAGTAGGAAAACACCGCAGAGCGATGCTTGAGCATCGCGCGAGGATTTTGACGCCCTCGGGGGCCATTCCAGCCGCACCCCTTCGGGGCCGGGCGATTTTGAAAGCCTGCGTCGTTGAAAATCCTCGCCGTAGCTATAGCTACGACTGCGGTTTTCGCCTAGCCGGCTTTCAAAATCGCGCCGGTCATATGGGTCCTAATCACTGATCCTTGGTATAAGCAGTTCGAAAGGCTGGAAGCGACCCGAGCCGACAGAGCCACCAAATGAAAAGGCGGACCGCCGCAAATGCGCGCGATCCGCCTGAATATTTTAGCTTTATCCGATAGAACTCAGGACGCAGGCCCCGCGGCAACCACGCCTTCCTGACGCAGCCGGAAGGGCAGCGCGCCGCGCGGCGAAACGATCACGGCGGCGCCGGGCGTTTCGAACAGCTTGCGCACGGCGGCGGCATTCAGCGCATGCCCGCCGCGATAGGAGCGGAATGCACCGGCAAAACGCATGCCCATCATCGCCAGGTCGCCGACGGCGTCGAGCGTCTTGTGACGGACGAATTCGTTTTCGTAGCGCAGGCCCTCGGCATTGATGACCCGGTCGTCATCGGCGATCACCACCGAGTTTTCGAGCGACGAGCCGAGCGCGAAACCACGCGCCCACATCGGCTCGACGTCACGCATGAAGCCGAAGGTGCGCGCGCCGGAAAGTTCCTTTCGGAAGGTATCGGCGTTCATGTCGCCAGCCCATTTCTGGCGGCCGATGACCGGCGTTTCGAAATCGATCTCGACGTCGAAACGGGTGCCGTCATAGGGCGAGAACTCGGCCCAGCCGGCGCCGCTTTCAACGCGCACCGTCTTGGCGACCTTTATATAGCTGCGCTGCTTGGACAGCTTGACGATGCCCACCTCATCCAGCGCATCGACGAAAACCCGGGAACTGCCGTCCATGATCGGCATTTCGGCGCCATCCACCGAGATGACGAGATTGTCGATGCCAAGCGCGTAGATCGCCGCCATCAGGTGTTCGATCGTGGCGATCCACTCGCCCGGATGCGTGCCGAGCACGGTGCAGAGCGCGGTCGGGCCGACATTGTCCGCCACGGCCTTGAAGCTACTGATGCGCTTGCCGTTTTCGTAGCGTTCGAACAGGATGCCCTGATCGGCCTCGCCCGGCTGCAGGACGATGGTTGCCGGCTTGCCCGAATGCACGCCAATCCCCGAAATCCTGACGGAGTTCGAGATGGTCGTCTGCAATCCGAAAATACCTGTCGACATGATCATGTCCCTACTCAACTGAATTCCGACCCTGCCTCATCAATGCCCGATAGTCCGTTCAGGATTGCGTTGCAGCCTGAATAGAACGGCACGCACGGGGCGTCTGGCGAGTCGATGCCTTTGCATGTAGTTACGCATACGTCCGCGCAATTCCAAATCACTGTTTCTTTCGTAATGTTACGAAACACGTAAAAACCCGGCCGCGCGGGCGACCGGGTTCGTTGTGCGAGAAGGTTTTCAAAAAGACGGTTACCGGTCCCCTAACGAATGGGGACCGATGGAGTTTCAGTTCGCCTGACGACGCAGGAAGGCGGGGATATCGAACTGATCGTCATCCTGGCGGGCCGGCTGTGCTTCGGCACGGCGCGGCGCGTAGGGGTTCTGCTGCGGCTGCTGCGTGGGTTCGCGACGAGCCACCGGCTCCTCGTGATGACCCTCGAAGCTTTCGTCGCCGCGGCCAAGCGTGTTGGAAAGGCGCTTGAACAGGCCCTTCGGTCCGCGCTCTTCATGCTCCTGGCGGCGGCTTGCGCTCATCTCGCCCTGAACCACCGGCGGAAAGTCGGAGACTTCCGGCATGCGGCGCGGCTCGGCCATCTGCGGGCGCGGCTGCTGGGGGGCGGCCTGCGGCGCGGGCTGACGCGGAGCCTGAGCGGAGAAGATCTGGCTCTTCGGCTGCATCTGCGGGGCTTCAGCGCGCGGCTGCGGCTTTGCCTGCTGCGGCTGATGGCTCATCGCCATCTGCAGTTCGCGTTCCATTTCAGCTTCGGCGGAACGGATCGTTTCGGCGATCGGGTCCTGGCGCGGCTGGGGGGCCGCGGGCTGGGCCGGCTGGCTCGGCTGCGCGTTGCTGGAGCGGATTTCCGGCGCGCGGGTTTCGCGGCGCGGTTCCGGAACGTCATCGTCGGCATGGTTGACCGAACGGTCGATGCCGGTGGCGACGACGGAGACGCGGATGATGCCTTCCAGTTCCTCGTCGAAGGTGGCGCCGAGGATGATGTTGGCGTCCGGATCGACTTCTTCACGAATACGCGTTGCGGCTTCGTCAACTTCGAACAGCGTCAGGTCGCGACCGCCGGTGATCGAGATGAGTAAGCCCTGCGCGCCGCGCATCGAGGTTTCGTCGAGCAGCGGGTTGGCGATCGCGGCTTCGGCGGCCTGCATGGCGCGGCCTTCGCCGGATGCCTCGCCCGTGCCCATCATGGCGCGGCCCATCTCGCGCATCACCGAGCGGACGTCGGCGAAGTCGAGGTTGATCAGGCCTTCCTTGACCATCAGGTCGGTGATGCAGGCAACACCGGAATAGAGCACCTGGTCGGCCATCGCGAAGGCGTCGGCGAAGGTGGTCTTGTCATTGGCGATCCGGAACAGGTTCTGGTTCGGAATGACGATCAGCGTGTCGACCGACTTCTGCAGTTCCTCGATGCCCGCATCGGCAAGACGCATGCGGCGCTGGCCTTCGAACTGGAACGGCTTGGTGACGACGCCGACGGTCAGGATGCCCTTGTTGCGGGCGGCCTGGGCCACGATCGGAGCAGCGCCCGTGCCGGTTCCGCCGCCCATGCCGGCGGTGACGAAGCACATATGGGTATTGTTGAGGTGATCGATGATCTCATCGATGCACTCCTCGGCGGCCGCGCGGCCGACTTCCGGCTGCGAGCCGGCGCCGAGACCTTCGGTCACGCCGACGCCGAGCTGGATGACGCGTTCGGCCTTGGTCATGGTCAGCGCCTGGGCGTCGGTATTGGCGACGACGAAGTCGACGCCCTGGAGGCCCGCGGTGATCATGTTGTTGACGGCGTTGCCGCCGCCACCGCCGACACCGAAAACGGTGATGCGCGGCTTCAGTTCCGTGATATCTGGCTTCTGCAGCGTGATAGTCATGAGTTTCGTTCCTTCTCGCTATGGCCGTACCGCCTAGCCGGCCAATCTCTTGTGTTCGTTAAAAACTTTCCCTGAACCACTGGCCGACGCGTGCTAGGCGTCCGCCGCCCGACGACAGAAAGCCCCGCTGCTCGCTGCCATAGGTTTCGCTTTCCGCAAGCTGCGGATAGATCAGAAGGCCCGCGGCCGTCGAAAACGACGGCCCCTTGGCCGGAAGCGGCAGACCGGAAACGCCCATCGGACGACCGATGCGGACATTCCTGCTCAGGATCCGCCGCGACAATTCGCTAAGCCCGATCAGCTGGCTTGCGCCGCCGGTCAGCACCACCCGCTTTCCGACAACCGCCGAAAAGCCCGAAAGCTGGATCCGGTCGCGGATCAGTTCCAGCGTTTCCTCGATCCGCGCCCTGACGATCTTCGAAAGCAGCGCCTTGGAGACCTGGCGGGGCTGATCGTGATCGTCCTCGCTGATGGAGGGGATCGCGATCATCTCGCGCTCGTCGGCAGTTGAGGCAATGGTCGAGCCGTGCACGCATTTCAGCCGCTCGGCGTCTTCCATCCGGGTCGAAAGACCGCGGGCGAGATCGGTCGTCACGTGATGGCCGCCGAGGCTGATCGCATCGGTATGCACCAACCGGCCTTCGGAGAAGACCGAGATCGTGGTGGTGCCGGCGCCCATGTCGATCGCCGCGCAGCCAAGCTCGACTTCGTCATCGACCAGGGCGGCAAGGCCACTCGCATAAGGTGTCGCGACCATGCGCTCGACCGAAAGGTGGGCGCGGTTGACGCAGAGTTCGAGATTGCGCAGCGCCAGCCGTTCCGCCGTCACCACATGCAGGTCGACGCCGAGCGTCTCGCCATACATGCCGAGCGGATCGCGGATGCCGCGCTCGCCGTCGAGCGTGAAGCCGGCGGGCAGCGAATGCAGCACCTGCCGTTCCTCGTTGATCGAGCGGCGGGAGACGGCGGACAGGACGCGTCGGAGATCGGAGGAGTCCACGTCCTGCCCGCCAAGGTCGATCGCCGCCGTATAGGTATCGCTCTTCAGGCGACCGGCCGAAACATTGACAATCAGGCTGTCGATGGTGATGCCGGCCATGCTTTCGGCCGCGTCCACCGCCAGCCGGACCACATGTTCCGCCGCATCCAGATTGACGATCACACCGCTCTTGATGCCCTGCGAACGCTGATGGCCGATGCCGATGATCTCGATATTGTGGGTGCGGCCCGGCAGAATCTGGCTTTCCTCACGCGGGGTGAGGCGCGCGATCATGCACACAACCTTCGACGAGCCGACGTCGAGCACGCTGACAATATGCGTCTTCTTGGCCGAAAGAGGCTTGGCGCGACTGAAGCCGGACGAGCGGAACAGGGTCAAAGACGCCTCCCCTTGTTCTTGAATGTCTTGTGCAGCGCTTCCGTGGCTTCCGCGCGGCGCTCCATGGCGGCGGGCGTGAGCTGGATCGCGACCCGATCGTCGAGACGAAGGTCGACGGCGGCGATTTCGCGCTCGAGGATGGAACGTTCATCTTCCAGCTTGCGCAGGCGAACAAGCGCCGCATCGCTGTCTTTTTCCGGCAGCTTCACGATCATGCCATTGTCGAGATAGAGGTCCCAGCGGCGCTCGTCGACGCGCTTGAAGGCGCGGACGCGTTCGGAAAGCTCCGGCCATTCCTGCATCAGTTCCTCGACATCCTTCGCCGCGACATTGCCGCCCTGGCCAAGCACCAGCGGCAGGCGGCGGAATTTCGGCGCGCTCAGCGGACCGATGATATTGCCGTCACGCTCAACCATCAGCAGACGGCCGTCTTCCTGCTGCCACAGCGCATAGGGCACACGCTCCTTCAGCGAGATTTTCAGGGTCGAAGGATAGACCTTGCGGATATCGGCATCGGCGACCCAGGGAAGGTTCAGAAGCTGGCCGCGCGCCATCTGGATATCGACGCCCTGCAGCGAATAGGCGCCCTCGAGGCCGAGGCTCTGCAGGACTACGATTTCCGAGGTCTCGCTATTGCCCGAAATCTGGATATCCTCGACCGCGAAGCCGGAAAGCTGGAAGGCCGCGCGGCGCACGAGGTCGCCCTTGCCGGCAACGACGACGGCATTGGCGCCGACAGCGGCGAAAAACACAAGCGCGGCGGCGCTGCCGATATGTTTAGGCGCGGTGGTGCGACCGGTGAAGATACCCGTCGTGGCGCGCACCAGACGGCGGAAAGGGCGCGGCAATACGCCCGCGCGGCTGCCCTGAGCCATGCGGTCGCCTCTGTCGACATCATCCCTTCCAGTCTTCAACGCAAACACGAAGCGTCCTCCACCATCCAACGGAGAAAAGCACCAAAACTCATACCGGCTTCCGCCGCCATTTCAGGAACCAGGGAGGTGGGGGTCATGCCGGGCTGGGTATTGATTTCCAGCCAGATCAGCCCTTCCTCGCCCCTCTCCTCATCGAACCGGAAATCCGAACGGCTGACGCCGCGGCATCCCATGATCTGATGCGCCTGAACGGCCAATGATTGAATCTTTTGGTAAATATTCGGTTTAACTTCCGCCGGCAGAATGTGTTTTGAGCCGCCAGGTTTGTATTTTGCGTCGAAATCGTAGAATTTCTGCCCCACGGGGACGATTTCGGTCACGCAAAGCGGCTTGCCGTCGACCACGCCGCAGGTGAATTCGCGGCCGCGCACGAAGCGCTCGACCATAACCGTCTCGCCATAGGGCCATTCGGATGATGTGATCGATTGCGGCGGCGCGCTCTGACCTTCATCGACGATGACCACGCCGAACGACGATCCTTCATTGACGGGCTTGACCACATAGGGCGGTGCCATCGGATGGGTCTGGCCGATTTCGGAGCGCTGCATCAGCCGGTCCTCGGCGATCGGAATGCCGCAGGCACCCGCCACGCGCTTGGCCTGCACCTTGTTCATGGCAAGCGCCGAGGCCAGCACGCCGGAATGGGTATAGGGGATCTGCAGATATTCGAGAATGCCCTGAATGGTGCCGTCCTCGCCGAACGGCCCGTGCAGCGCGTTAAAGGCGACATCGGGCTTCAGCTCGGCAAGCACGCTTGCCACATTGCGGGTGACATCGATGCGGGTGACCCTGAAGCCTTCCGCCTCGAGCGCATCGGCGCAGGGGTTCCCCGAGGCAAGGCTCACCGGCCGCTCGGAGGAAAACCCGCCCATCAATACCGCTACATGCAAGGCAGTCATGCCCATCCCCATCTTTTCCGACCAAAGCCGGAAAGCACACTCACAATGCCGCTTTTTTAAGGAAAGCGTGATGGAGCCATTAGTGACCGAGGATGGTTAATGAACCGTTTACTTTGGTTAACCGGGGCAAAAAAATCGATGCGGTGAAACGGGTTAAGGGGCGATGACAGCGCAGGTCATCCGAGCTGGAAAGAGCGGTTTCGTCCCTGCATCCAAGGCTTTTTGCTGCCTTGGACGAACTGAAACACGGTTCGGAAAATACGTTTGGTCAAGCCTACCAAGTCCCTGATGCTCGAACCGGACAGCGCCACCCAACTGCGACTATCGGCATCACCCGCCCCTCTCAACCCCCAATCTCCCCCCTTGAGGGGGAGATGTCGCGAAAGCGACAGAGAGGGGTAAAGGGCGTAAGCCCTAAAAAGCCGCATGCTCCGAGCTCCTGGAAAGGGTTCACCCCTCTCCGCCCCTGTCGGGGCATCTCCCCCTCAAGGGCAGGGCTATCGCATATGAGCGATCATTGAGATTAGGAAGGCCTCGTCCCAT
>MDSV01060492.1_pt1 | contig 13011 bp, 8 predicted proteins | sample 810851 | NCBI WGS metagenome assembly MDSV01 (sample SAMN05326640, study PRJNA326480) | marine metagenome | isolation source: seawater | place: Atlantic Ocean: North East | collected 2012 | reverse complement strand
AGGAGCAACCTCTTCTTCCACTTCTTCTTCAATAATAGGAGCAACCTCTTCTTCCACTTCTTCTTCAATAATAGGAGCAACTTCTTCTCCAACAAACACATCAGTTTGGTCACCAAATCGTTGCATATACATCATTCCAAATCCAAAAGCAACAATTCCCAGTGCAAGCCAGGTTAATGATTGATATAATGAATTATCAATGGTGCCCGAAAGAATAAACAAACTTAGTATTGAGCCAAATCCCCCAATACTTCTTCTCCATCCTGAATCAGTCTCTTCTTGGAATCCTTGTATTGCCACAGTGGCTAAATATATTGAAATTATACCCCAACTTAAAGATTCCATATTTGCAGTATTCATAATCCAAATAATTCCTGAAATGATAAACAAAATTGACATGATTCCTAAACGATCTAACCAATCAAAATATGTTTTTTCGTCTTCAAATTCAAAACTATCCCAATTCCAAGCAAGATCTGATTTACTTGAAATGTAAGTAAAACCAATACCTTCCACAATAAATACCAAACCAACAAGAATATTTTGCATATCTTCCCATCTTGTATCATCTATTTGTTCTACTAAATTCCACAAGGCAAACGCGTGTAAGGCAGGCATTAATAAAATTAAATTATATTGCCCATTCTTTTGAATTTCCCAAGTAACCCATACAGCACCAATAATTGTACCAATTCCAAATACAGCATCCCAACTTAAAATTAAACTAAGCACAACCCAATATTGTAAATTAACAAGTAATTTCTCTCTACCTTCTTTAGATTCTAAATCTACAATTAGCTCGTGTGAGGGTCTTTTTCCTATAACATCATCAGCCCATTTATACAATAATTCAGATCGTGCCAAATAATGTAAAGCCAAACTAAAAACACCCGTTCCCAATAGGCTATAAGAAAGAATTTCAGTTCCAGACCAATCAGTAAAATTAGCATCTTGAGTAAACCCTACAAGTAAAGAGACTGTTGCAGCAATTGGAGCATAAGGGATAAAATTTAATTTTCCAGTAAACCAATTTTGCGCAGTCAAACCAAATGTAATTATCAATAATAACCAGGCAGCATTTGGCAATACTCCCCACATACCAATAGCTAACCATACACTTGCAGCAACTATTGGCATTTCACGAATAGGAGAGGTGTCCATTTGTCTATCAATCATAGATTTTATTAATACTGCTGAAGCAGTTATTGTAATAATCAAACATGAAACCCTAGGCATCCCAAGAACGGTTAATTCTTTCAAATCATAACTTGTAAAGTCTATACTATCCAGTAACATTGCAATAATACTGCCATCACTAACCATATAATCTTCCAATACGATTAATGTAAATGGTGCTACGACTAACACTGCAAAATGTCGATATTTTATTGCATTGAAAATTACAATGGTATATAGAACAATAAAACCTAAACCTCCACTAGTGTCTAATAGGGCTAATGCTAAAATCCCAAAATAAGTCCATTTATCAGTATTATAGGCCTTTTCATCTTCTATTTTTAGACCCCTCTTAATTAAAAGATATGTTACAACTAGAGGGCCCAATATTAATAACATATCAAATACAATATTACTTAAGAAAACATCCCCAAACAACCAAATTTTATGGCCAATATCATTTGAATCTACCATTTCAAAATATTTCCATTTCAGATCATTTAACTCTAGTGATATAGGGAACGCCATAAACACTAGAATCCAACTTGCCATGGCTCTTTCTTTTGCAGAAACTTCCTTTTCCTCACTAATTTCCCAAAGTAAAATTCCTAGAGGTAAAGCCATTAATAACACCCAGTATAATTCATTACCAGTGAATTTAACAATAACCTCACTAATGGAGATTGAAAGTAAAATTAAGGAACCAATTAAAGAGATACGGCCTATTTTTCCCCATCCATTTTCACTCCACACATCATCATCTTCTTTGGTATCAACTAACCAAGTTCCATTCTTCATATCATATACTGGAACTTGCTTTTTACCGCTATCAATACACCAATTAAACAGATTTCCAATATCAAACTCTAAAGATTTATACCTACGGAAACCTACCCAAATTACCAATGCTAATGCCATTAATCCAACATTATATCCATCTATAGCAGCATCAATATTTTCAGGAAGAGGTAACGCTAATCTTTCATTTGCAGTTAGAATTATTGTTAAGATAATAGAAACAAAAAGCGCAGCACTACCTTCTAAACGATCTTTTACACTTTGGGTATTTGCAGCCAAATCTAAAATTCTCCAAGAACTAGCAATCATGTATAGCACCAATAACCAAGAAACAAGAACTTCCCCGTTAATTAAGATAGAATCAGATAATACAATTATCCCTACCCCTACAAAATGTGCCCAATTTTCAAGGATATTTCTACTCCTAGAAAACTCTCCCACTATAATCAAAATAACTGCAATTAAAATTACATATTGACTTTCTATAAAGTCTACATCCCCCCAAACATTTGCAGAATCTTGTAAGAAGAATGAACATGCAGCAGCAATAAAAGTGGCATTAGCAACCCAACTACGTGTGGCTTTTGCCCAGATTAACATGTATGGTAATACGATAATCGTAATTCCCCATGCAACAAGACTCGCACCAGGCTCTAAAATCCAAATACTTGCAGCTAAACCAATCGGCATCCAAGGGATTCTTTGTTTATGGACCGCAGGGAAATATGCCAATAATACAGTAATCCAAAGCACACTTTGAAGATTGATATATGTTGCAGCATCACCAAGCATAGATTCTCTTATAGGTCCCAAAATTAAGTTCAGATCCCCCTCTCTTGTGATAATAATAGCAATCAAAACTTCTGCTATTAACAAAATGGAGGTTAATTCCATTAACCCTTTTCTTACTCTTTCATCAGCTGCTAAATAACCCTGTCCAATAATGATGAACACAAGTAAAGAAAGGGCCCCTCCCTCCCCTCCAACAGGAGCATTTTCATTCAAAATTTCATATAATAACGGAACAATTCCTGCAACTACAGCTACGATTGAAAATACAAATCCATTATTTGATTCCAGTGCAAGCCACATTGAAAGCAAACTCATACTTACTATTGAAATCCCTAATTCCCAAGATACAACATCATTAGACCATGAGAGCCAAGGGCCAACTCCTGCAGCAATTAATGCTAGAGGGGTAAATGAGATTATTGCCCAACCGAAAGAAGTAGAACCCTTCAAACCTTTCAAATATTTATATTCAGATAGGATTAAAGCAATACAAGCAATCAATTGCACATAAATCCCATTAGCAGAAGGAGACCAATCTTCATCTGCATAAGGAATCCCTTCAACTAATAGCCAATCAACTCCTTGTGATGCAGCAATTCCAATAAGATATCTTGTTCCCCACAAGATTCCTACTGCAGCAAAAAAGAAACCAACCCCAAGAAGATAGTCGTGCACAGAATGTAATCCATCTCCTCCCTTTCTTCTTTGCATCTCTACCAAAGCTATTGCCATACCTGCAGAGATTATTCCTCCAACACCTAAAATTAAGAAATTTTGATTTGTTGCATTTTCTGCAAAAGCAATGGACATAATACCCCCCCATATTGCCAACATTGCAATACCATACATGATCAATTGAGCAAACTTTGCAAAAGCATCAATATCTTTCACCCCAGGTTGTTGGATTTTTAATCCGACTGAATTCACAGGTGCAGTACCATAAATACCACCTTGAGTTTTTTGAGGGATGTTTGCTCTACTAGGCCTTGTGGGTTTTGTTTTCTTTTCAGACATCTAATCAGTAGGTAGTATGTGTCATTACTAATTAGTCTAACTCTATTTTTAATAAATCAAGAGACATATTCAAAGACATCCAGTTTAACCACCTGACATGTTGGAAACAAATATCTCTAATGAATTAGACGGAGGAGGCTATGGGGGAACTTTACCCTCTGGATGGTTACAATGGCTACTTTTTATTATTGGAGCAGGCATTTTAATTTTTGGAATTATTATGACATTCTTTGGAGAAAATGAACCACTTCCAATTTTAATTTCTATTGGAGCATTAATAATGGGATTTTCAGCTTCTTCCAAACTTCAAAAAAAACTGAGAGAGTTACGTTCACAACTTCGCCCCTCTGAAGTTAATTGGCAAAAAGAACAAGGAGGAACAGAATTACAGTCTTTTTGGAATTCTGCAACGATAAATAAACCAACAATCGATGATAGATCGTGGGTTTTTCCAGCACCGCAACAAGAATCTTGGCATTTAGAAACAAGATATCATCCAGATAACCCCGAAGAACTAATTCCTGAACACCCAAATAAAATCGGAACCCCAAGACCCCCCACAATTTCCAATTACGCATTATCAACGCCAATCGCTTTTGCTTTTTTTGCATATCAATTAATTTTGGCAATGGGAGGAGATGGAGAAATGATGCCAATTTATATCCTAATTGGGCTTTCTACACTTTGGCTTTTAGTTTCAGTATTTATGTGGAAAAGAGCACAGGCAATGATGGATATGCCAACATCAAACATACGCTCAGCAGCCATAGGGGGGGCGGAAATCGTGGGTCAAGTTAGACCAGGGCCTTCATACCCCGCAACCGTAATTGTTGATGGCGACCAATCAAAATCAGTAAACGATCTAACCTCATGGAAATGGAACTATGAAGTTTACAAATGTAGGACAGTTACCGATAAAGATGGCAATACTAGACAAGAATGTAGTTGGCACCAAGTGAGGGCTGATAACGGAGGAACAAATTTTACAGTACATGATGGAACAGGTGGATTGGCGGTTTTACCTAATTCATTTAGTGCTAAACAATATGGAACACATTTAATTCAATGGGAATGTAAACACGACCTAAGAATGAAAGGGCTATTTACAAACATAATGATGTCGGGCGATATTAAACGGCACAGATGGACATTATGGGGATTAAAAATTGGAGACCCCTGCTATATGCTAGCCACATTAAGAACAAGAAATGATCAAGACTTAGCATCCGAACAAATTGATAGAACTTTACAAAATGCATTGTTAGAAGCCGTTGGAGAAAAAGCACCAGGATTCAAACCCAGATTAGAAAAAGGTACTGAATTAACCGCACTAGCCACTGCAAAAAGCGATTTAGAGTATCTTATAATTCCAACACTTGCATTATTGGCGTCAATAATACTGTTAGGTGTTTAGGTACACCAACTAGGTTTACTACTTTGGTAAGAAGGCACAGGCTCACCCAAATTCACCCAATCAGCCTGCTCGTCTAACAGACCCTGAGCAGAATCCCTCAATAAAGCAAAACAGGGAAATTCTAATTCGGTCTCATTTCCGGTAGATGGGTTCACCCAAATCATCATATTATTTCCATCTTGATCCACCATTGAAATAAGATTTATCCACAATACATTATTGTCATTAGTTAATTCATATTGTGCAGTTTGTGTAACTGTAGTTTTTTCCCCATCTTGTAAAGTACTCGTTGCTATTTGAATAAGCTTATCGCCATCAGTTTCCCAAGTTAAAGCACCAGTTGTGTCTTCACTTTGAATAGTCCCATCTTTGTTATATGTGGTAGTTGCTTCATCTGGGCTTCCGTAATTATTAACCCAGGTTCCTGCGACAGGATTCCCAGAAAGTAAAAAGAATACTAAAACACCGATTGCTACAGTAACAGTAACAATTCCCCCAATTAATAAGACTTTTTTATCCTTCCAATCAAATACTTTTTTTGGAGTTGCGGCAAACCCTTGCGTTGGTATCCCCACATCTCCCATGTTAGGAGCACCACCCTGTGCTGGTATTCCCATACTTGCCTGAGTTGGTGTGGGAATATTTACAGGGTTTGAAACAGATTGTGCAGCTTGCATCATTTCATTTTGATCAATTTGTCCATCTTGATTTAAATCAAAATGTGGCGCAACAGCAGCAACTTGTTGTGCAGGCACACCTACTTGAGTAGCAGCATTTTCTATCGCTGTTTGATCAATTTGTTCTGTAGGTACAACATTTTGGGGTTGTGTTGCAGGAATCCATTCCGTTCCATTCCACATCCAGTGCCCATCATCGCTATATATCGGCCCACTCATTTAAATCACCTAAAATTCTACTTTAACACCTTCACGTGCAGCTTGAACAGTTACAGTAAACATATCCCTGTCTTTTGCATTCATTGTATTTGCAACAATATTGGTAGGGATCATATGGATGGAAGCATTCCAATTTCCAACACTTGAGTTGTAAAATTCTCTCCTATCAGAAACTTGATTTTCAATAGATACCAATTCTTTTTGTAAATTCGTAAACGATGAATCCGCTTTCAAATCAGGATATTGTTCCGCTACAAAATTCAACCTTGGCATTAATCCCGCCAAAGTTCCTTCTGCAGCACCAATTCCCTTTACATCTCCTTGAGACAATGCCCCCGCTGCTGCTTGTCTTGCTTTTGCAAATTCCATAAACAAATCTTTTTCATGGGCAGCATATCCTTTAACCATTTCAACTAAATTTGGAATCATTTCGTATCTTTGTTGTAATAATACATCAATATTTGACCAAGCACGGTCAACTTCCACTCGCATTTTTATTAATCTATTATATGTCATTACGTACCAAAGTAATACTAATACTAATAGTACAATACCTGCAATCATCAAGGGGTCCATGGAGACTCCAAAGCATTTCATCGTTTAATTATTTAGAAGAAGGGAAGAGATTAATATCCGAATACAAACACATTAAAATTAGGAAAGGGTATTGGATTGACATCGTCTGAAAACAGAAATAAATTATTAATTGTTTGGCTAATACTATCTTCTTTTGGAATAATGTTTGCAGTACTTTCTTGGATGCAAGAAGCAAAATTAATTCCTTCAACAGAGGAGATGGGAATTTGGAAAGGGGTTTTAGCACTACTTACTGGCTTTGTATTGTATGGGACTATAGCACACAATATAACTGGAGGGCCAGGCGACAAATAAATTTGAAAAAAGATCACCAAACCGATTCTTTTATTATCTTACAAATCAATGTTATATCAATGAAGGGGCAACTCACCAAGGAGAGCAAAAAAAAGAAACAACAATTAAATTACCTTTGGGCTAATCATATAGTTGAATCAACATCCGATCCTAATACACCATTAATTGAGGGGTAAATCCTATCAGTTTAAATTGGATTTAGGGGAGTTTTTACTTAATATGGAAATATTTACTAAATTTACTAGTAATTAAATAAAACAACTTTTTGGATATACTTGAAAAATATGACCAAATCAGAATTAATAGAAAAATTAAACAACGCATTAAGTTGGGAATTACGTGCAATAAATATGTATGCGCATTATTCAGCATATGTTCAAGGGATTCAAAGATTACATTTAGCAAAACATTTTACTGCAGAAGTAACAGAATCAATTGGGCACGCAAATATTGTAAGATCTGCAATTGTAAAATTAAATGGTGAGGCAACTACTGAAAGAAATACTACACCAATTATTCATACAACAGATTATGTTGAGATGTTAAAACAATCTTATGAAACAGAAGTTACTGCTGGTAATGTATATGGAGAAATTCTTGAAACTTTAAAATCCCATGATGATGATGAATTATATGATGCGATAGAATCAATTTACTTTGCAGAATTAAGAAGTGTTGAAGAAGTACGTATGCTACTTAATTAACGTCTTTTTAAAATCAATCCCAATAAGATAAATCCAAGCCCCACACCCATTAATATTCCTGCTGCTGTGTTAGTTAATTTTGCACTAGCTTCAATATCTACTGAAAGATCATTAATTTGCCCCAAAGAACCTCCATTTTGGCCAATACAAGCATACCATTCCCCAGATTCAACAGACCAATTTATAGTTGTGCTGCTAGATTGAGGCCCTCCTACCTCAAAATCAATATCGTTTCCAGAACATGTTAAAGATACCTTGGTTTGTGCATCAGGATCACATCTTTGAGCTTCATCTATTGAAGTCACACCTAACCAATAGATACTACCTTCCCAACTTGCAGTCACTTCCAAATCGACTAATCCTGCAATGTCTGGAATAGGCAATGGAGCCCATCCAGTGGCAGAACCCATAGGAGGTAATGGTAACTCTTCTGTAGATTCATAAACAGTATATTCAACTTTTCCCGCAACAGCAATCAATAAAAAAATTATTCCAAGACCAATTAATGCCTTTCCCATACAAACATCACCTTTCTAACTCGATTTAATTAATTAGCAATATACTCCAGTTCCTTTAATTCCACAATATCCATTTGGATTTTTAGCTAAATATTGTTGATGATATTCCTCTGCATAATGGAATTGGACATTTTCTTTTAATTCTGTTGTAATTTTACCAAATCCTTTTTCTTTCAAGGAGATTTCAAATTTTTCAATTTGGTTAACTGTTAATTTTATTTGCTCCTCCGTCGTTGTATATACACAAGATCTATATTGGCTGCCAATATCATTTCCTTGCCGATTCCCTTGTGTGGGGTCATGATTTTCCAAAAAAACTTTTAATAATTTTTCAAATTTTATTTTTTGAGGATCAAAACAAACTAAAACAACTTCAGAGTGATTTGTTCGACCAGAACATACCTCTTGGTATGTGGGCTCATTAGTATGTCCTCCGGCATATCCAACCGCTGTTGTAAACACACCCTCTAATTTCCAAAAAAGTCTTTCTGCACCCCAAAAGCAGCCCATTCCGAACATAACTAATTCGTTTTGTTTTGGGAACGGGCCCAAAATATTTGTATTCAGAATATTATGATTCATAATTTCAAACAATTGAGGTATATTCTTCATCTGGCATAGATTCTGCTAGCGCTAAAGCACCTTGAGCAACTTTATGTTCGGGTTTCTTGACTGCAGAAACTGACACATCTCCAATATCAGAAATATATTCAGTTACTTTCTTTGCTAAACCTTTAATTTGAGATGATCCCCCAGCAAGGAAGATATTTTTTCTAAATAATGGTTGATATTCTGGATCTCCCCCAGAAATAATATTCTTAATGGCTACCCCAAGGTGTTGAGCTAAACTATCACATGCATTCTCAAGTAAATCACCAATGTCTACAGTTTGGCTTTTCCCTTCAACAGATAAATCGACTAAAACTTGTTTTTCTTTTCCACCAACATAAGAATTCTTTTCTTTCCATTTTCTAACCATGTCTTTTGTAATTTGAGCACCAGTATATTTCTTTTGAATTGAACTCATTAAAGCTAAGTCTACCCAATCTCCTGCTTCAGGAATTGTTAATTGATCATCATCTTCAGGGAATCTTCCAACAATACGTGCAACATCTGTAGTTCCAGCTCCACTATCGACGATAATTGAACCCATTAATTTCTCAATTGCATATGCTACTGCAAATGGCTCTGAAACAACCATAATTGCTGTCAACTTCCCTCTTAGGATGCTTACTAAGTTCGTTTTATCAGTAAAAGAGATGTGGCTTGGAGAGCAAATTACTCCAAACACTTCATCATATTCATCACAACCCACAGAATCAATTAAATGAGTTACAAAATCTTTAGCAGCATTTAGATGTTCAGAATCATCTTGTGCAACTCCTGCTGCCAATGGCCTGTAAATATTACATGCTAATCTGTTTTTTAGCGCCTCTTCTCCAAATAAAGTATCTCTTCCAAGCATATTTCTAGCTACAGGGTCTTTAGGAGTCCCTACCACAGTTTCAACTGTGTGTAAATCGCCTTTACTTGTAGCTATTGTTGATTGAAATGTACCTAAATCAATACCTATGTATAATCTATCACTCATGTTTATTCCCCACTCGGTTGAAGAGAGCGAAACGCTTCTTATCCTTGAAGGTTAAGATTCCTCATCGTATTCTTCACTCTGCAAAAGTTGTTGTTTTTTGCCGATTACTAAACCAGAAACTAACATAATAATAGATAGTAATAACCACATCAAAAATACCCCTTCAAGCGCTAAATTAGAACTTTTTGCCCCCATTTCATTACAATCTCCTTGCAATTCTAATAAGTCAATATTCTTTAACGGCAAGGAAATAATGTGCCCATCTTCTTTATTTTCTAATTCTAAATAAATTATCTCTCCGATTATGACTTTTTCATCCCACGAGAGATTTAATTTTATTGAGGAGATTAGCAAATCACTTTCATTAACAACTATTGCATTCCCACCAATAATATAATTTCCGGATTTTTCATAATCTAAACTCATTACGTAGTATTTTTCCAAACCACAATTCATTGAAATTTCATTTAAATCCCAATTATTATCTACAAGTTTTACAAAAGCATGCTGATTATCTTCACTTAACAAAACTATAGGTATTTTAGTAACATTTTCTCCAATCAAAACCAATTGATTTTGACCTTCTGTTAGGTAATCCACATTAAAATCTTCTTTACCTTCATTTATTTTTACTGGTATTTCGTATTGAATTATATATTCCCTCTCTAATACATCATTTTCAATCCATTCCCATTTAATTTCAAACAGTGTAGAGTCTTTAGGAATTAAAATAGTTTCTAAATTAAGAAGATCGCAACTACTCCAATTTTTATTTTCAAATCTATAATTACAATTTAATTGATTGGGTCCTCCGTCTTCATCGCCCCAATTTATCAATAATGACGAAAGATTAATTTCAACTTGAATAAATGCGGGCTCTCGATTATTCTCAATCCAATTTCCTAACTTAGTTAATGGATTAATTTCTGTTAAATCATTGGGGCTTAAATTAAAATTAATTTTATTTTCTTTACAATCTGTCAATGGAGGGGGCCACCAAATTCTTTCGACAAGCCAGCGTCTAGAGGATGGGTTAATCGCAACAACCTCCTCCTCCTCATTTGAGCAAATCGGCATTACTGCTTTTTCTCCAAGGCCCAAGATATGTTTAAAACCAAATGGGTTTTTTGATAAGTTTAAAGAGAGATTTTTAGATACATTAATTGCTAAATCTAAGTTTAAATGACCAGGTTTATTTGAAAAATTCCAAACTAGGCTCGTCGCGTCTTCAAATATAATTTGTTCAAAGTCCCCCCCCGTTCCTAAAAAAGTATACCCCAAAACATTATTTATTTCAAAATCTGTAATTTCTCCCCCTTCTAGTATTATATTTTCTTCTGTTTGAATGCCTTTAACAACCAGGCCGAAACCAACACGATTACCCTCTATTCCAATAGTATTAGGAGAATTACCAATACTTACATAATTTCCATTAACAATTACATGAACCCATTCAACACCTTCTAAATCGTCACTATTCAAATTAATCCCAACAGTAGTTTCATTATCTGAAGAAAACTCCTTTTCCAAATTATATAATATTGAATTTCCATCTTCATCAAAATTATTGCTATAAGCAATCCGACCATCAGAAGTTAAGATTGAAAGTTGCAAATCATCTACTATATATGGTTCAGGTTTAGCTAACCAGGAAAGCCTTGCCTTCAGATCCTCCCCCTCTTGAATTGTAAAATTCCATCTTATTTGATCCCCAGTAGATAAAAATGGTCCACGTGCACCGTCCCCATTCCATGAATTAGAAGTCAATGAATCAAGTGGCGCTACGTCCTCCTCAATTCTTGAATTCGTAAAGGTGCTCCAATCACCTTCAAATTGATAACTATCCCAAATCCACACATCATTTATCGTTGCATTTTCTTGCTCTAGATATTCAATTCCTACTAATTCAGAGATATTTAACACCCCCCATCCTTGAATAGGATCAGGAGAATTTGAATCAGTAATGCTTGTAGTTGCTAAAGACAATAGCGCTTTCATCAATGGTCCGCTGGGAGTAAAACCATCATCTTCATCAGAGTTTATTTGAGTTTGAAACAATCCTTCTTCAACCATTTGTTGAATTATTGCTGCACCTGAAGCAGCAATTGGAGTGGCCATTGAAGTGCCTGTTAATGATTTAGTGTCACCATTCATTGAATCAGGAATCCCGTCACTTTTTGCCGAGATGATATTTTTGCCTGGTGCAACTAAAAATATCCCTCTCGTACCTAAATTCGTAGGTCCTACACTTGAATGGCTTACAAGCTCTAAAGCCTCACTTTTTGTTGTAGACCCTACAGCTACCACATTTCTTGCATTGGCAGGCTCCATTAATTGGCCCCCAGAATTTCCTGGAGCGACAAAAATCAAGCTCCAAGGGACTTCTCTCCCCCATCCATCAAACCTTCCAGACCGTTCTGTATAATTGACTTCATTATCCCCCCAAGAATCAGAATGAATCACGGCTCCATTTTGTGCAGCTTCTAAAAATAATACTTCCACATTTTCCGGAGGAAGCCACCCATCCTCACTCACAATATCTTGTACTAATAATTTAGAATTAAATGATAAAGACGTCCCTTCATTTAAATCTCCATTGGCCCAATTACAAGATAAACTTCCCGCAATGTGAGTCCCATGACCATAATCTGAGTTATTTTGAGAATCCCAAGAATCAATTGAAGAGTTGATTAATTTTATTTTTCGATGACCGTCTCCAGGAATACCAATTTCTGTTTGGTTTTCTCTAAAGCAAGCGTGATCCAAATCAATTCCTGTGTCTGCAACACCAATCAAAATCCCCTCCCCATTTAGGCCCCTTTCCCATAAATTATGTTGATCTAATCCCCCAGACTCAATTATTGAACCCGCTACATCATTCCTTCCACTTGTTTCCTTAATTTCCTCAATCTTCCAAACACCATCAATTTCAATATTTGATGGGATATTTCCATAAACATCCAAAGAAAGAGGCATGCTCCCAACCACTTTAATTTCAAGGGGCTCATCAAAGACCAGATCAAACTCTTTTAGAATACTTATGACTTGGAAAACACCATTTGCAGGCAAGTGAGGCTCCAATAAAACCCTATATTTTGATAATTTAATCTCCTCATGTAAATCAATAAATCTTGGGAGGAACACCTCTTCATTTTTTTCCATTAGCAATAAATTATTTGGATTTAAATCAATATTATAATTAAAAATATTTTTTTCT
>MDSV01162742.1_pt1 | contig 13012 bp, 13 predicted proteins | sample 810851 | NCBI WGS metagenome assembly MDSV01 (sample SAMN05326640, study PRJNA326480) | marine metagenome | isolation source: seawater | place: Atlantic Ocean: North East | collected 2012 | reverse complement strand
CTCAAAATATTGATCCAAAATACACAAATCCAGAATTAACTACATCAGAACCATATGTTATGGGTTCTCATGCTACATGTTCTGGAGCGTGGGTTAGTGGTCCAGAAGATCTATCTCCGCCGGAATATTTTTGGGGATATAACAGAATGTTAACAATTGATGGATTATTTGGTGCTGGCGATACGGTTGGAGGAAGTGCACATAAATTTTCATCAGGCTCGTTTACTGAAGGTAGACTAGCAGCTAAAGCAGCAGTTAAGTATATTGAGGATAAAAAAGCTGAAAGCATAAATGTTTCTGATAAACAATGTGAGGATTTTAAAACTAAGGTTTATAAGCCATTAGAGACCTATACCGTTGCTCAAAATGAAATTACCGGTGGAACTGTTTCTCCAAGTTATATATCACCAATTCAAGGTCTTCAAAGACTTCAAAGAATAATGGATGAATACGTTGGTGGCATTGCGACTAACTATATGACTAATGATAATATGCTTAAAAAAGCCTTAGAGTTATTAGCTTGGTTAGAAGAAGATTTAGAAAAAGTTGGAGCTGAGGATTACCATCAATTGATGAGAGCCTGGGAACTAAAGCATCGTGCTTTGACTTCTCAATGTGTTACTGAACATACTCTATTTAGAGAGGAAACTCGTTGGCCAGGTTATTATTATAGAGGTGATCACATGAAATTAGATGATGATAATTGGCATTGTTTAACTGTTTCTCGAAGAGACCCAAAGACTGGTAAATTTTCAATGGAAAAAGTTCCTGTCTATCATATTGTTGATGAGAACGAGAAGAAGAAAGCCTCTTAAATACCTCATAATTTAAGAGAGTTTAAAGTATATGGATCTTTTGGCAAAATCAGATGAAGAAATTTTTGAAATTGGTAAGCCCTTATGGCAAAATTTAGTGATATCATCAAATATGAAAGATTATGGAGGATTTACTAGAGATTTTTCTACTCAGATGCTTTTTGGGGCAAATGAAGTAGAGCTTGGAAAACAATGGGCAAATAATAAGCTGATAACAAATTTAAATGAAACTTACGAGCCGTTTGGTACTTTGAAAAGGGGTGATCATATAACTATCTTAATTAAACAAACAAACAAAGAAATTCCAGGAGAGTTTCTAGGAAGATTAGTTATTGGTTTAGAAGGTGAAGATATAAAAATTTTTGGAGCAACCATATACTAACAAAAATTAGGCCAAAAAATATTTTTATAGATATTCAATATATATTTGACAAAAAATACTGCCATGTTAATTAAAAATTAAGAATGCCTGAATTAATTAAAAAATTGCCCTCTAAAATTAAAAAAAACAAAGTTAAAACTGGTTTATATTTAGGATTGTCTGCTTACTGGGGAGTAATTTTAGTAGGAACTCTTATTACCTTTAATTAAATTTTTAATCTTTAAAGTCTATATATTGTTAGAATTATATTCTATAAATATAATATATGAAAATATTCATAACTGGCTCATCAGGATTTATTGGATTACATTTATCAAAAAAACTTTTAGAAAAAGGCCATATCGTTCGTGGATTCGACTCAATGAATACTTATTATGATGTAAACCTCAAGAAATCTAGGTACCAAATTCTAAAAAAATATAGAAATTTTTCTTTCACCAAAGGAAAGCTTGAAAATCAACAAATATTGAGAAAATCAATTTTAAGATTTAAACCAAAAATTATAATTCATTTAGCTGCACAAGCAGGAGTACGTTACAGCATCAAAAATCCTAGAACTTACTTAGATAGCAATATAATTGGAACTTACAATATTATTGAATTTGCTAAAAAGGCTAACGTAAAACATTTATTGATAGCTTCTAGTTCCTCTGTGTATGGATCTAACAAAAAAATACCTTTTAAAGAGACTGACAAAACCGATTCACAATTAAGTATTTATGCTGCAACAAAAAAATCAACTGAAAGTTTAGCTCACTCATATTCAAACTTATGGAAACTTCCAATTACTGTTATGAGGTTTTTTACGGTTTATGGTCCTTGGGGAAGACCAGATATGGCTTACTTTAAATTTACTAAAAAAATAATAAGTGGAAAAAAAATAGATATTTATAATAACGGTAAAATGTATAGGGATTATACTTATATTGATGATATTGTTGACGGAGTATGTAAATTGTTAAATAAAACACCACCATTAAAATTTAAAAATAGCAACTCATCTTCTGCTGCTCCATTTAGAATACTGAATATAGGAAATACAAAAAAAGTTTATCTTTTAGATTTTATAAATACTTTAGAAAAAGAAATTGGAGTTAAAGCATTTAGAAATTATATGGTCATGCAAAAAGGTGATGTCAAAACTACCTTATCAGACTCTAGCTTATTAAAAAAAATTACCGGATATAAACCAAAAACTGGTTACAAATTAGGAATTAAAAAATTTCTTAATTGGTATTTTGAATACTATAAAATTAAATCAAAGAATTTATTAAACAAAAAATAATAAAGTAAAAACTGGAATTTTGTTAGGTCTATCTGCTTATTGGGGAGTAATTGTTTTTGGGACCCTTAACTCTTTAAACTAAATTTTTAACTTCCCCAGGTAACCTTATCTTCTTTCTTCCAATCCGCAAATGCTGATTCAAGTGAATATTGAAATTCGTACTTACTGTTGACTAAAAAAGAAGGTTTAATTAAATTTGATCTAACTAATTTTCTCAAGCGAACTGGGCTAAACAAATTACTTTTACCAATTAATTTAAAAAAATATTCAAACATATAGCCTAAAGACAATAATAAAGTATAAGGTACAGAAGGTATAAAACGACCTATTTTAGAAACTTTACATGTAGTTTTAACGTATTCTTGGATAGTGGGATTAGGCCACATAGCTGCATTAAATAAAATATTTCTTTCAAATTCCTTTTTATTTTGTTTGTAATTCACCCATATAATTTGATTTACAAGTTCTTTAACATATATTGATGCTTTTGCTGTATTTTTATTGCCCATATAAAAAAAGAAATTTTTATGAACTAATTTTACTAAACGAAACATGTTTGCATTTTCCCATTGACCAAAAACTATTCCAGGTCTTACAACTGTTAGTATTCTATTTTTCTCATCTTTTTTCTGCCAAGCCATATGAATTTTTTCAGCTTGTAATTTGGAAGATCCATATGGAGTAACAGGTTGCGGTGTCGTTGTTTCATCTTTAAGTTTATCTTCTATTCCATAAGGTGCTATGCTACTGGTAAAAACTATATTATTACAATCAATATTTTCAGCTAATTCACATACATTTTCTGCTCCTTTTATGTTTGTATCAAAATATTCGTAATCTTTATGTCCAGGCTCTTTATGAACAGCGGCTAAGTTTATTATAATATCAATATTATTAAATTCTTTTAAACTTTGTATCTTTTCTCTGACATCTATTCTAAATTGGTTACTTGAATTATCCGTTTCAAGATCGATTATTAAAATTTTATTTTTTTTTGATAATCTGGAAAATAAATGCTTACCTATAAACCCCGACCCACCAACAATTAATATTTTTTTATTTTCATACATCATAAATCTATAGTTTTTCTTCTGTCTTTTTTATAATACTATTAATTTCTTTGTTATATCTTTCTAAATTAAACCAATTATTTACAATATCGTAAGAATTCTTAGATAAATTATTAATCTTAATTTTATCATTTAATAAGTTAAGTATTTTATTAACGGCTTCCTGATTAGAATTAAAAACAAAACCTATATCACGATTTTTTATTATGTCTGCATTGCCAGGACAATTATAAGCGATAGTTGGTAATCCGCATGCAAGAGCTTCCAATATGGATATTGGCATTCCTTCCCATTTCGCAGTTGATAGATATAACGTCGAGCTCAACAATATATTTTTCACACTGTTTGTGTCAATCCAACCAGTTATATTAACTCCCGAGTCTGTTAAAATTTTTTTCGATCTGCTATCTCCATCTCCTATCCAAGAAAAGGATATTGTTTGATCTTTTTCTCTAATTTCTTTAGCTATTTTGGCAAAATTTTCAGGATCTTTTTGAGGCCTAATACCACCAATAGTGACTATATTTTTGTTTCTTTTATTATTAAGTTTCAAATTGATATAATCAGGTGTTACTGCATTATCTACAAGATAAGAAGAAGATTTTATAAACTTTTGAATTTGTTCTAATTCACTTTTTGAACAGGCAATAATTACACTTTTTTTTAATGAAGCCACTCGTTCTAAAAAAATAAAAATAACTTTTTTAAGTTTTCCAATATCTTTCCTTATGTACGAAATACAATGAGGGATATAAAAAAATAATATCCTCTTACTAACAAATAAACCTACAATTCTTCCCAAAAACCCCGCCGTCGATGATGCTAGAAATATATAATGAGGATCATATTTTTTTATAAGCTTATAAATTTTTACAAATGACCATAAGACACTAAGGAAGGATGACATCTGAATATTAATTAAATTTATATTTGGATTAAAATATTTTCGTAAATCTTTAGGTGTATCTGGCCTAATTGAATAAATTATAGTTACACTATTATCATTACTTTGTGAATTTGCTAAACCACGCATAGCTGATAGAGTCCCTGTTGCTGTTGACTCAATTATATGTAGAATTTTCCTTTTCATCTTTTGGGATGAATTAATTTTTTCTAATTACCACTAAATTATTATTAATATAATCATTTGTACTTCTAGTATCTAAAACAATTATTTCAGGATTAAAATCTTTTAATTTCTTACTAAATGTATTGAGATCAAACAATTTTACATCTTCTATCACATAAATCCCATTTTTTTTTAATTTATCAAATGAATTATGAAAAAAATTTAAATTTGCATCAACTTCATGCAATCCATCATCTATTATTATGTCAAAATCTTTTAAACCAATATTGTTCCACATAGATTTGATGGATTCTGTATCTAGTTGATTTACATAATATGTTTTAATTTTATCTTCAGTAAATAAAATTTCCTTGTCAATATCAGCACCATAAATATTAGCATTATGAAAATAATCTCTCCACATTCTAAGAGAAGCACCAGGTTTACCATGAACACCCATGCTACTTTTTAAGCCCTCTTTATTTGTACCTATGCCACACTCAAAAACTAATTTTGTATTATCTCTGTTAAAATCAAAAATTGAGTAATAAAATGATGTAAATGTATGAGGTTTCCATTTAAATGGTGACTTATCATAATCTTCAATTTGCCAACCTTTATCAGAACCATACTTTTGACTAAGCTTGCACAAAACATTGTTTGAATTTGAATAGTGAATGTTTTTGAAATTTTGATTTTTACTTAAAAAAAATAAGTTAAATTTTGCTATGAACTTATAAATATAACTGTAAATTTTTTTGAGATCTAAGATTTTAATTTTATCGTTAATCTTATACAGTATATTTTTTAATTTTTCCATCACCAACACATTAACACTATTGAAGCTATTTGATAAATCTTATTATTCATTAATTAAGTTTTTAAATTAACAAAATTAGTAAAATCCATTTTTTTTTGGAAAATTATAATTATTAAATTTGGTAAAATAAGTAATGATATGAATGATATAATATTTAGATAATTAAAAAAATATATAAGTAAAATAGAATAAACTATATAGATTGAAGAAATCAAAATTTCATAACTTAAGAGCAAAAAAGAACTCGTTCTAAATAAAAAGATCCAAAGTACCAAAATAATTGATATTTCATTATTTTCAAATAATGTAAAAATAATTGGAATCAAAGTGATTAAGAATATTGTGTAGAATTTCTCTATTAAAAAAAATTTTTGAATTATAGTTTTGATTTTTTTTGTTCCAGTTAGAGCGAAATAGCACCCAGCGTATATAAATTCTAAAACTTTATAAAATATAATTATATAGAAAGTGATTTTTTCATTAATTTGGTTTTTTACTAAAAAACTTAATATAAAAATTGGTATAGAGCTATAAAGAATTTCAAAAACAAAAAACTTATTATTTTTATTAATAAGAAATCCAATAATAAAGGCTCCAAATAAAATTATTAAACTTATTAAAATATGAAATTTAGAATTTATTAAATGCATGTGACCTAAGCTAATTGGAAAAAAATAGAAAAATAAAGAAACTGATGCGATAGTTACTAGTGGAACCATAGATAAAATAAAAGAGGACTTTTTTATAAATTTTGTATGTTTATCAAAATGGATTAAATATATGAAACTTATAAAAAAACCAATAAAACATATGAAATATAGTTCAATTTCGAATACAAAATATAAAATTAGCAACCATAAAAAAGAAAAAATGAATCTTAAGTAAATATTTTGAAAAAAAGTTTTTAAAGCAGATTTAGAACTTAAATTTCTCTCAAAGGTGCAGCCTGCTTGACCTACTTGATAAGAAGTAACAAAACCACTATGAGCTAATGCAAAATAATTACCAAAAAAACCTAATACTAAAATATAAAATAACATACCCAACCCTGAACCTAATCCTCTATAGAAAATTAAATTGATAAAATTTTTATTTCTTATTAAATATTTAAAAATCGACATTATTTTAAATTTTTCCTTAAATTATTAATATTTGAAAAGTTTATAATATAAACCTTTAAGTTTTGATTTAAGAATAACAAGAAAAAGTTTTAATGAGGAATATTTTACCACATTAACATCTTCATTTTTTTTATTAATTTTTTTTGTTTCTAAATTTATTCTCATTTTAGGTATTATTGTTCTTTGATGCATCATTCTATTCTCTTCTCTAATTAAAGCTGATTTTAGAACTTCCGAACTCATTTCTGGATTGAAAATTTGCCAAGCAGCTTGAACAGCTATCGGTGTATCTCGATATATAATATGAATAAATGGTTTATCTAGCGCTGCAGCAGTAATAGATATTGAACTAGGAGTTGTTATTAACACATCTATTTCCTTAAGATAAGTATCTATAGATCCTTCAGTTAAATTTACTTCTTGGTTGATATCCAGCTCTTTTAAAATTTTCTCATTGTAGATTCTATAATAAATATCAACTGAGTTTAATTTGCCCCATTCGATTACACTTTTGAAAATATTTATAATTCTAATGAACTCAGTTTTATCAAAATAAGGAGTATTTGAGGATGTAATTAAAATTTTTTTTTTTGAGGTATTAATAATTTTATTTTTTTTAGTCTTATCTTTTGTGGTTATATTAAAAATTCTTGAGGGTGCGTACACATCTGTCGAAGCTCCAGTTGAACTGAGATAAGACGCAGAGTGACTATCCACACAATAAATAAGCTTATAGAAACTTACATCAAAAAAATTTTTTTTTTCCTCCCATTTTGGATTTACATATAAATTAGCCCAATCATAAATACCATCCATTAGAAGGAATGTATCTACACCTGTAGATTTTGCTTTTTTTATAATTGAATATGCATACTCATCAAAGTAATCACAACTGTAAACTTTGGTGTATTTAGAAAAATATTCAGCTGTTTCATTCAAATATTTTATTCCTTCAAATTCAATGTCGTCACGATTTGGAAATATTTTTTCATCAAAAAATTGATTAAAGTCAAATTCCGATTGGATAAAAAGTATTTTTTTCACAACTATTAATATTCTCTTTTTAACAAAAAATAAATAAACCTCAAGTATTGAACTTTAAATGATAATAGATACTCTAGATTTCAATGGACTCTGCTAAAAACAGTCATGAAAAAAATGATTCAGATAAAAAAAGTGGTTTACTAATTATAAACAATAAAAAAAAAACATTAATTTTTATCAATGCATTTGTATTTTCTATTTACACATTATTATTTTCACTTTATGAAGATTATTTATTGTTCAAACAAATCTTTTTAATTTTATTTTTTTTTACATATTCTTTGACTTGCAATGAATTGAAAATTAATTACAAAATATTAACTTTATCTTTTTTTATAGTTTTTTTTTCCTATGTATTTCTTGAAACAGTTGAAAATAATTATCACTTAATTCCAGTATTTTATTTGGTTATTTTTTTTTTTAATAGCAAAGATGTATCTCACTATCTTAAATATTTTTTTTTATTCACTAGTTATTTAGTTGTTTTTTTTATATTTTTGATTTTAATAGATTTTTTACAAACTGATAATTTAAAAAGTACTAGTTTTATTGTTATTGGATTACCAGGTTTGCTATATATAGAAAGAAAGCTTTATTTTAATATAATTGTTTTGATTTATTTAGGATTTAGCTTTTTCTTTATAGAAAGACAAATTTTTACAATATTATTATCAATAATAATTATATATTTTTTTCAATTCGACAAAAGTTTAAAAAAATTATTTATCATAATATTTTTTTTTAAAATTTTATTTGTTCTTACTTTATTATACTATGCTGAAGAATTTTATCTTAATGATTTGTTAAATAAAAGGCCTCTTATATTTTCTTACTACATTGATTTTTTATCTCAATCAAAATTTCAAAGCTTCATATTCGGTCATGGTTTTTTAGAAACAAAAAACGATGTTTTTTTTGAATTAGGTAATATTTTTAAATTTTACAGATACAATTATAATATTTTTTCTCCTCATAATTTTTTAATAATTACTTTTTATACTTATGGTTTGTTTGGATTAAGTTTAATTTTTATATTTATATATAAATTTTTTTCATTAAAAAAAATTTATATTGAAAAACAAATTATGATAATATTTATGTTATTAGGTGTACTTCAGTCGTATATTTTTTTAGGTCATCAACCCTTATCAATAATTTTTTCACTATTACTTATTATACAATTAAAAAATTATAAAAAAAATTCATCTTAAGTGATATTTAAATCAAATGTACAAACTTGCTCTTTTTTATTTTAGGTAATTTTTAAATTTACGTTTGTAACCTTTTTTACTAAATTTTTTGATCCAATTTACTTCATCTTTCACTATTTTATCTAAATTTGAATTTTTTGCTTTCCAACCAAGCTGTTTATTAATTTGATTTGGATTACAAACTAATTTGGAAATATCTCCTTTCCTTCTTTTTACATAGGTAAGGTTAATTTTTTTTTTTATAATTTTTTTTATAAAATTAACAATTTCGTTATTAGATAATCCTTTATTGCCGCCAATATTATAAGTTTTTGATTTATTATTATTTAACAAAAATGTAGTAGACTTTTCAATTGCTGAGCAAATATCTTTAATGTGAATATAGTCCCTAATACATGTACCATCATGAGTGGAAAAGTCATTTCCATAAATATATATTTTTTTACCAAATATTGCTTTGTAAACAATAGTGGGAATCAAATGAGTCTCTGGTTCATGTAATTCTCCAATTACAGGCTTATCTAATGCTGAACAAACATTAAAAAATCTTAAAATTACAGAATTTATTTTTTTTTGTTTCTTGATATTTTTTTCACAAATCAATTTTGTTTTGGCGTATGTACTAATAGCATTTAATTTTGAATTTTCAGTCAAAGGCTTTGTATTTTGATCGTATACTGCTGCAGTACTGGAAAAAATAATTTTATTAATTTTATTTTGTTTCATTATTTTTAATAAGTTCTTAGTTGCCAAAACATTGTTATCGTAATATTTTTTTTTATTTATTGTTTCATCGACTAAAGACTGTGCAGCTAAATGAATAATTAAATGAGGTTTTTCTTTTTCTAAAATAGAATTTAATTTTTTACTATTTAGAATATTACATTTAATGATATTTCTATTAAATGATTCGTCCTTATCTATTCCAAGAACTTTAAATTTATTCTTCAAAAAATGAAATAAACACTTACCTATATAGCCGTTTGCACCAGTTATAATAATTTTTTTCATTGTTTTAAAATTTTTAATATTTGTTAATAATTAATTAATTGATTCCTAATATATATTAATTTTGATGTTTAAAATACTTTATATATTTAGATCCAAAAACCACAAACGAGGGGTTTATTAAAAGTAGATGATTTTAAGATTTTTATTATTTTTATTAATACTATCTGGCTGTACAAATTCTACTGGTTTTAAAAGTGAACCAAAAAGTTCTAATCCAAAAAAATTAGGGTTACAACAAAATGGAGTTACTTTGAAGTTTCACAACTTGAATAAAATAAATACGGCATCTCTTCCTAAATTTGAGGATATTGAAAAAAAAAAATGATAAAAAACTTACTAATCTGATGAAAGATAACAAGTATTACTATACGTTAGGCGCAGGAGATGTAATAGATATTTCAATAACTGACATTGATGATATTGATGGTTCTTACACCGTAAGCCCTAATGGTGATGTAACCATACCTTATCTTGGTCAAGTTGTAATTAATGATAAGACAAAAGAGGAAGCTCAATCCTTTATTAACGATGTATTAAAAAGTTTTTATGTAGAACCAGAAACTATTGTGAAGATTAATTCATACAATAGTGCATATGTTTATATAACCGGAGCAATAAATAGACCTTTATCAATATTACTTTCTGAACAACCACTTAAATTATTAGATGCTCTTATCAGGGCAGGGTACATAAAAGATCAAAAAAGCTATTTTAAAACTGCATTATTAAGAAGAGGCAATGAAGTTTATGAAATAGATTTATACGAGCTTTTGAATAAAAATAATACTGAACTAGATATTTATTTAAGAAAAGATGATGTTCTTCATGTCTCTGAGTCAGACACAGATCAAGCATACGCTTTTGGTGAATTTACAACCTCAGGTCCGATTTCAGTTTATAAAGACTTAACCTTAACAGAATTATTGGCAACAAAAGGGATTAATAAAGCGACCGCAAAAACAAAAAATATTTATATCTTGAGAGAAGATATTAACAAATTTTTACATGTTGATATTTATAAGATTAATTTAAATAATCCGGCCGCTTTTATTGCTGCAAATAATTTTTATATTTTACCGAACGATATTGTATTTATCCCCTCTACAAAGTTAGTTAAATGGAATAATGTAATTAGTTTACTGACACCTTCAGAAACATTATTTAAAACTTACAAACCCTACATAGCCGAACAAGATGATTGGTATATAATAAGCGATAATGAGGATATAATAAGTAATTCTAGATAAAATAATTTTAAAAAATTAGTGTTTATTAAAATTTATTATTCCAATGGCTAAAATTGTTATTAATAAAATAGAAATACCAGTTATATGGAGTGAGAAATCAACAAGGCTTTGTAAAAGTAATATCACTAATAGAGATAAAATTAATATATTAGACAATCGTTTATTATTAATTAAACCATTAATTATTTTCTTAAAATAAATAGTAATTGGAATAATTACAATTAATATTCCTACTATTCCAATTTCGCCCATAAATTCAATTCCCTCATTATGGACATGATTAACTAAAAAATTATAATTAAAATCCTCAGTCATTAAGTAGGAAATTTTAAATATTTGACCAAAAGCACCACTCCCATATCCAAATAACCAAAAATTTTTAAATTGATCCCAGCCAAAAGATTGCAATTCAAGTCTTCGTGTTTCTCCCAAAATTGAAGTTTCTACAACTCTCTCAATTAGTTTTGCATCACCAAAGAAAATTGCCATTACCAAAACATCAAATAATAAAATAATTATAATTATATTTGATAGAGGATTAATAATTTTTTTAAAATAAATTTTGGAATAAAATAAAAATGAGAATAATATTAGTATATAGCTTAAATTTACAATTCTTGACCAGGTAGTTAAAATACCAATGCTTAAAAATATAATAAATATTCTTATATAGAAAACCTTACTTTTTAATTGTTCAGAAAAAGTAAAATTTGTAATTTGATATTTTTGGAAATAGATTATTATATAAAATAATCCTGAAAAAGAACACAAAAATAAAAAAGTAGCAAAAACTGACCTATTAACAAAAATACCAGTCGAAGCATTTAGGTAATGAATTTTCTCAATCAAAAAATTTGATGGATTTCCTATTAGCATCCAATAGGTTGCAAAAACTGCATGAAAAAAACCTAAAATGCACATAAAAAAAAGAAATTTCATTAAATATTTTTTTCTATTAAACAAAACTGGAAAAATTAAAAAAATTATAAAATAGCTTATACAGTTCAAAATACTAAAATAAGAACTGCTTGGATCCACACTAATCGACCAAAATCGATTATCTATTTTTATAGAAGAATATAAATCATAATTACTAGGTGCAATTACTTTTATTAGATCTAAAGGTAGGGGCACTATCTGGAATATTAAAAAAATTATATATAGCGCGAAAAAATAAAAAAAAAAAAGATTACTTTTATAGTTGATCTTAATTGTTTCTAGAATTTGATCATTTTTTAAACATAAAATTAAAACAAATATAAATCCAATAGAACTTATCTGTGTCATCAATGGATTAATACTTGCATTAAAACTAACGGTATATGTCAGAACTATTAAAAAAAAGTTTTGTAAACTATTTTTGCTTAAGAGCATTAAGTACAAATGTTGTCAGTTGGTGAGACGCAAGTTGTGTCTTCTAATATGTCAATTTCAAATGTTCTACTATTAGTTGCTCCATTACTTATCTCTGCAGTAAAATCAAATGTAAAAGTTGCTGCTACATATAACCTCGGTGCAATTCCTGAAATTGTATTTCCTGTCACCGAAATTCCAGTACCAGTTAAACCAAAAGCTGTTTCACTGTTGGTAGCAGTAAATGTATATGTTATTGCTGAACCTTGACTCGCTGTTGCGTCAACTGTTTCATTTATATTTTCCCCAGCATCAAAAGTTGCTAAATTTCCTGCAGGAGTGTCAAATTCAACAGTTTCAGTATCATCACTTGCACTAATTATTGGAAAAGAAACAGTTAAAGTTTCAGTATCACCATCTTCATCTTGAGCTGTAAAAGTAACAGTTGTCTCTGTTTCAGTTGATGAAGATGGAGTTCCTGAAACCACACCCGCAGTTAAAGATATACCTGCTGGTAACATTGCATCATCTGCATAACTTATAGTACCAACTCCTGTTGCAGATAAAGTTATAGAAGACATAGG
>MDSV01038516.1_pt1 | contig 13012 bp, 12 predicted proteins | sample 810851 | NCBI WGS metagenome assembly MDSV01 (sample SAMN05326640, study PRJNA326480) | marine metagenome | isolation source: seawater | place: Atlantic Ocean: North East | collected 2012 | reverse complement strand
TTTTAATTTCAATTATTAATATTCTGATTAAAAATGGATTTGATATTTACTTGATATTACCAAATAATGGCCCTTTGAATAATAATAAAACAATAAAAAAAACTAATCTTCAAATTATTAATATGGGTATTTTTAGAAAAAAATACTTAACTGTTTTAGGCTTAATAAATCGTCTGTATTATATAATAAAATCATCTATTTACATTAGAAAAATTTTGAAAAAGAATCAAATTGATTTAGTTTACAATAATACCTCTACATTAATTAGCCCATCAGTCGCTGCAAAATTAGTTGGAATACCCTCAATTTATCATGTTCATGAAATACCTAATAGTAATAGTATATATTCAAAATTTATTACAATTTTTTTAAATAATTTTTCTAGAGACATTATATGTGTTTCAAAATCAGTCTATGATTTTTGGACTAATAAAGGAATAAAAAACAATAAACTAAAAATCATTTATAATGGCTTTAATTTTAAAAAAAATAAATCCAAAATTATTAGAAATGATATAGTAGTTTTCTCATGTGTTTCAAGAATAATACCATACAAGGGTCATGCTTTGTTAATCAAATTATTTGATCAGCTTTGTAAAAAAAATGATAACATTTATTTACAAATTGTCGGAGATACATTGCCTCAATATCAAAAATATTTAGATAAATTAAAATTGGATATAAGTAAAAGAGGTTTATTAAATAAAATAAAATTTATGGGATTTAGAAAAGATGTCATATCAATTTTAGAAAATTCTAATTTTTTAATTCATACACCTATTTCTCCAGATCCATTACCAACAGTTATTTTTGAAGCAATTCAAAGTAAAGTGCCTGTAATTTCTAATAATTTGGGAGGAGCTTATGAAATATTAAATAATGGAAAAAATGGATTAATTATTAAAAATGAATTGACAAATAAATCTGTCCAAAAAATTTTAAATTATATTAATAATAAAAAACTTCAAAAAGAAAATGTTGAAAATGCTTTTACATATGTTTGTAATAATTTTTCTTTAGAAAAATTTAGAAGAAAAATTTTGAATACAATTGAATAAAAAACTTAAAATTGCAATTATTGGATCAAGAGGATATCCATACGTTTACTCGGGATATGAGACTTTAGTTAAAGAACTTTCTGAAAGAATAGTTAAAGAAGGTCATAATGTTCGAGTTTATTGTCATAGACCATTATTTAAAAAGAAACCAAAAATTATTAATAAAATTGAATTGGTTTATACACCATCAATTGAAACTAAATTTTTATCACAATTTGTTAATTCTTTTTTTTCTTTTTTACATGTTTGTTTCTCTGATATTGATGTTGTACTAGTTGTAAATTCTGCTAATGGCCCCTATGGGTTATTAACAAAAATTTTTAGAAAAAAAACTTGTATTAACGTTGATGGACTTGAATGGTTGAGGCCAAAATGGAAAGGACTAGGGGCTTTATATTATAAAACTTCATCTAGATTAGCTACATATTTTTTTGATAAAATTATAACTGATTCTTACGAGATGAGTAAAATTTATAGTTCTTTGTTTTCAGTCGAATCAACTATTATAGCATATGGTTCAACAATGATTAAAACATCTGAAAAAGATTTTGTAGAAAAGTTAAATTTAAAATTAGGGGAATATTATTTAATTGTTGGTCGTTTGATACCAGATAATAATTCTCAGTTAATTCTTGATGCTTTTCAAAAATCAAAATCAAAAAAAAAAATTGGTTATTGTTGGTGATGTTCCCTACTCAGACAACTATGCCGATAAAGTAAAATCCTTTGCAGGTCCTAAAATAATTCTTACTGGGTATATTAATTGTCAGCAAAAATTATCACAATTATATAATAATTGTTATGCTTACATTCATGGACATCAATTTGGAGGAACAAATCCGACTATGATAAATGCCTTAGATTTAAATTGTAGGATTATTGCTCTTAAAACTAAGTTTAATTTAGAAATGTTAAAAAATAAAAATGCAATTTATTTTGAAAAAACACTAGATTCTGTTATAAATGCTATAGTAAAAGTTGAAAATGAACACAAATTATTTTTGGAGAAAAATTTTAAATATATGCTCCCTAAAAGATATGATTGGGATTATATTACAAAACAGTATTTAGAGTTATTTGCTGATCTTACCAGTTACCAAAATAAGTAAGTTTAATATTTAAATGAAAATTATCAACATCTCTTCCAGCATGAAAATATGGTTCAATATTGTCATTTAATTCCCATTGATAATTTAAACTTCTTATATAAACCAATTTGGATGATAAATTAAAGTATTTAAATTTTTTATTAAAATTTATATGAAAATTAATATCCTTCCAATATCTTCTTGGATCACCTGCTGAAGCAAATGCAGTATGATAAAAATCATTATCATTATCAATTATTTCAAACCCAATACCTACAATTTCATTTTCTCTTATTCTATTTAAACTAATGTAATGAGAATTTGAGCCTGGACCAATTGAACTTCCAAGTACTTCTCCTTTATTGGTATAACCATCATAAACCCAGGCATGCTCATACCATGACCCTGCATTTCTAATTAGTCTAGTCGCATTTTGCTCCATTTGGGTCCATTCCCAACTAAATTTAAAATGATCTTTATTAATGAGAAAAATTTTTTCTAGACCAACTGTTGCAGCCCTGCTATGATCAGAATCTAATAAAAGATCACGAAGATTTTGTTTAGAGTCATTATGATGAAATTCAAAATAAAATTTAGCTTTAGAATCTTTCCAATGCCATTTTAAAAAAACTCCAGCAGCTTGATTAGTTTGAGATTCATAATCTTCATAAACATCTTTTTTTCGAAAAAAGTTTCTAAATGCAGGAAAATATGTTGGAGAACCGTTCATCCACCAGTATTTACCTTCAATAAGAGCAGAATACATTTGAACCCACCTAGTTAGTCCAATTGATAATCCATCAATCCATTTTGGTGAATAGGAAATTATATAACCTTGTAAATATCTCCAATCATCTGTTTCGCTCAATTGATTGATTTTAGGAATATATAGTTTTCTTCCAGCATATTCTCTATCAGTCCCAGGGGGGGTAAAACCAGAGTTTTCAAGTCTTCCAGTGATTACTTGCCATTCAAAATCTCCAATAAAAGTTTGAATAGGGCTTATTGAATTAAAAGTAATATGTTTGAACCCAGTTGCATGATTGCTCATCATTATACTATTTCTCATTGAGGGACCCCACCATAAATTTTCATTCGAAATTCCTAATGAAATTTTTTTCCAATTCAACCTGATACTTGATTGTCCCAATAATATTTTATTATGTCTTTTTTTGCCAAACCTCTCAGGCATGTCAATATGATTCCATAGATTATATCTTTCCCACCAATTATAATCATAATGCCCCTCCCAAAATCCATCAAATTCTTTATTTTGACTGTAATGTTGCTCTGGCTTTAATTGTATTGTCAATGGACCGGCTTTAAAATATAATCCAGGAGATATAATGTGTTGATATCCACGATTTGGAATCATTGAACCGTTATTTCTGTTGTATGGGTGATGAGAGTTATATTCAGTAAAAAAATCTATTCCTAATGTTTTTAATTCCAGTGTTCCTGATTTGTTTTTTAATATAGATTTATATTGATTTTTAAAAATTTCTGAAAAAAAATTACTTTCTATTGGTCTAACATTAAATGAAAAATTAGTTTCTATTTCGTTAAGTAAAATTGAATTTCTCAATAAACTATAACTATAATCATCATTTAAATTAATGTTTTGAGAAAAAATTGAAAAATAAAAAAAAAGAAAAAGGAGTTTTATTAGTTTCATCTATATTTAATTACTCTCACTCTTAAATTATCTAGAGACCAACTTTCATCACATTTTTGTTGAGGAACGCCATCTTTGTCAATAGCATTTGGTTGATATAATTCATCATAAAACCTCAAAACTAAACTATTACCAGAGCTTTTAAATCCTTTCTCAAGTTGGTACATTGAAGTTTTTTCTCCAAAATAGGATGTTGGACATATTTTGGGTAAGTTGACCTTAAATGATCCTGTTTTTGGATTATTTTCAAAAGGGTATGTTTCAGGATAAGATTGTCTTAAACAATAATTATCAAAGCACGGGCTATTAGAAAATGTTGTTGTAAAATTATCAGATGAAGGATCTTTAAACAATTCCATATCAGGTTTAAACTCCATTATCCACTTATCTGGTTTATCATTATCTGTAAATCCATTTAAATTTCCATCCCATGAACCATGTATATATAAATCAAATGAAATAAAAACATAATCATGATCTCCAATTTCATCTAAAAAAAGTGTAAAACCATCATTATTAAAATTACCTAGTACAGTAGTATTGTTAAATGACATAAAACCTCCGCCGTCAATGTTGTTCAAATCTTGAGATTCAAAATTATTTTGATAAATAAGTTCATTTCTAATCATCTCTGGATATGAGCATGAATTTATAATTATAAGAATAAAAAGTATTATAATTTTTTTCATTTTATAAATGTCTAAAGTACTCAATTGTATTAATTAATCCATCTTTTAATTTTGTTTGTGGAAACCAATTTAATTTTTCTTTAGCAAGATTAATATCGGGCTTCCTTACTTTTGGATCATTTTCAGGTAATACCAGATAATCAATTTTCGAAGAGCATGGTATAATGAGTTTAACTAATTTTAAAAGCTCAAGTATACTATATTCCGAAGGATTACCTATATTAATTGGTTCACTATAGTCTGAAAATAATAGTTTATATATTCCTTCTACAGTATCATCAATATAACAAAAAGATCTTGTTTGCATTCCACTTCCATATATACTAAAGTTTTTGTTATTTAAAGCTTGATTAATAAAATTTGGGATTACTCTTCCATCGGAAATTCTCATTCTAGGTCCATAAGTATTAAAAATTCTCACAATTCTAACATCAACATTCATTTTTCGCTTGTAAGCCATAGTTATAGCTTCTAAATATCTTTTAGCTTCATCATAAACTCCTCTTGGTCCAATTGGATTTACATTTCCAAAGTAAGTTTCTTTTTGAGGATGTTCTAGTGGGTCACCATATACCTCTGATGTTGATGCAACAATTATTGTAGCTTTTTTTTCATGTGCTAGTTTTAGCATATTTTCAGTTCCAATAGAACCAATTTGTAAAGTTTTTATTGGATGTTTTAAATAATCTAAAGGACTTGCTGGAGAAGCAAAATGTAAAATAAAATCTACTTTGTCTTGTATTTTTATTTTTTTACAGATGTCAGATTCAATAAACAAAAAGTTTTTGTTTGGTAAATTTTGCTCGATATTTTTTCTTTGTCCTGTTAAAAAATTATCGATCCCAATTACTCGATAATTATTTTTTAAAAAGTAATCACCAATATGAGAACCAATAAAACCTGCAACTCCTGATATCAGTACTGTTTTCATAAAAAAAATAAAAGTAATCTTTTTTTTTGTTATTATATTCTAGTACTTTTGTTACTTAATAACATGTTAGAATCAATAATTACATCTAAAACAAGATTAAATCTTTTGATAAAATTTTTTGTCAATATTGCTAATAGAGGATATTTAAATTCATTAGCCAATGAATTTGGAGAGTCAACTAATTCTGTTCGAAAAGAATTAAACAATTTAACAAGCGCAGGTTATCTAGTAAAAAAAGAAATGGATAATAAAATTGTTTATTCAGCTAATGTAAATCACCCTTTATTTGACGTTTTACAATCTATTGTCAGAAAACATCTTGGAATTGAGGATTTGGTTAGTAGAGTTTTAGTTAATATAGGAGATATAAATAAAATAATTCTTCTTGGTGATTATGCTAAAGGAATTGATAGTGGAACTATTGATGTTTTGATAGTTGGTAATGAAATTAATATCAATTATTTAGAAAGAATTCAGCAAAAGATTGAAGAAAAAATTAACAGAAAAATAAATTTTTTAGTTTCATCCACTGGAATTTCTCAAAATGGATTGATAGTATTTGAATTGTAGAAAGATTTATTGTATTTATTGTTTTATTTTTTAGATTTTTGTTAATCTTAAAGCGAAGCTATGAAAATAGGTATTATAGGTCAGGGATTTGTTGGAAACGCTGTTTTCCAAAAATTTAAGAATTTTTATAAAGTTTTTACATTTGACTTAAAAAAAGACTTATCAAATTCGACCTTTTATAATCTTAAAAATGAGTGTGACATTGTATTTATTTGTGTGCCTACGCCCATGAATAGAGATGGCTCATGTGATATAACTAAAGTTGAATCAGTTATCCAAAGCTTATCTGACAAAGAGAATTTAATTATTGTTAATAAATCTACGGTTATACCTGGAACATCTGAAAAATTAAATAAAAAATATCATAAAATTCAAATTATTTTCAACCCTGAATTTTTAACTGAAAGAAATGCAATCAAGGATTATGAAAATCAATCAAGAATTATAATTGGTGGTCCAAGGCCAGCTACTAATATTATTAAAACGGTTTTTTCTAAAGTTTTTCCTAAAGCAACTATAATTAAAACCGGTGCTACCCATGCTGAAATGATTAAATATTTTACTAATAGTTTTCTAGCCACAAAAGTTTCATTTGCGAATGAAATTTATCAATTATGTAATGAACTTAATTTGGATTATGATAAAGTTGTTGAATATGTTGTTAATGATGTGAGAATAGGTAATTCTCACTTAAGTGTTCCTGGTCATGATGGAGATTTAGGGTTTGGAGGTCATTGTTTTCCCAAGGACTTATCAGCTCTTGTTAACTTGACGGACAAATTAGGTACAACTAACCATGTTTTAAAATCTGTCCTAAAAACTAATGAAAAAGTTAGAAAAAATAAAGATTGGAAAAAAATGAAAGGAAGAGCAGTTAATTAAATTTTTTAAATATGAGCTATTTATTTACTTCTGAATCAGTCAGTGAAGGGCACCCAGATAAAGTTGCAGATCAAATAAGTGATGCATTGATAGATAATTTTTTAGCTTTTGACCCTAATTCAAAGGTTGCTTGTGAGACATTAGTTACTACAGGACAAGTTTTTTTAGCTGGAGAGGTAAAATCAAACACCTACCTAGATGTTCAAAAAATTTCAAGAGATGTAATAAACAAAATAGGTTATAATAAAAGTGAATATATGTTTGATGGAAATTCTTGTGGTGTTATTTCTGCAATTCATGAACAATCATCAGATATAAATCAGGGTATTGAGAAAAATAAATTAGAAGATCAAGGAGCTGGAGATCAGGGAATGATGTTTGGTTATGCTTGTAATGAAACTGAAGATTTTATGCCGCTTGCATTAGACTTGTCACATAAAATTTTGATTGAATTGGCCCAGCTTAGAAGAGAAAATAATCAAATAACTTATTTAAGGCCTGATTCTAAATCTCAAGTAACTCTTAGATATTCAGACAATAACAAACCAGATAAAATTGTAGCTATAGTAGTTTCTACTCAACATGATAATTTTGATGATGAAGAAAGAATGTTAAAGAAAATAAAGCTTGATATTAGATCAATTCTAATCCCAAGAATTTTACAGAAATATCCAAATTTTAAACCTTTATTTAAGGATGAAATTGAGTATCATATTAACCCCACAGGTAAATTCGTTATTGGAGGTCCCCATGGTGATACTGGACTGACAGGAAGAAAAATTATTGTTGACACTTATGGTGGAAAGGGTGCACACGGAGGAGGTGCATTTTCTGGAAAAGATCCTAGTAAAGTAGATAGAAGTGCAGCATATGCTACTAGACATATAGCAAAAAATTTAGTTGCAGCTGGAGTTGCGGATGAATGTTTGGTACAGGTAAGTTATGCCATTGGTGTAGCTAAACCGATGGGAATATTTATCAACACATTTGGTACTGCTAACGTATCTGAATCTGATGTTGAATTAGCTAAAATTGTTGAGGAGTTATTTGATTTACGTCCTTATTTCATTGAGAAAAGACTGAAATTAAGAAACCCAATATACAGTGAAACTGCAGCTTATGGTCATATGGGAAGAAAATCAGAGTATGTTACTAAGACCTTCACTTCGCCGGATGGTGCTTCTAAAACTATTGAAGTTGAATTGTTTACCTGGGAAAAATTAGATATGGTTAAAAAAATTAAATCAAAACTTAAACTATTGTAAATGAGTAAAAAATATATTCCATTTAAAGTTAAAGATATTTCATTAGCTGAATGGGGAAGAAAAGAAATTAAATTAGCCGAAGCTGAAATGCCTGGTTTAATGACTCTTAGAGAAGAGTATGGTAAAAAGAAACCATTAAAAGGAGCAAGAATAGCCGGATGCCTTCATATGACAATCCAAACAGCAGTTCTAATTGAAACATTGGTTGAACTTGGAGCTGATGTAACTTGGAGTTCATGTAATATTTTTTCTACACAGGACCATGCAGCAGCAGCAATAGCTGCAGCTGGTATTCCTGTTTACGCATGGAAAGGAATGAATGATGAGGAGTTTGATTGGTGTATAGAACAAACTGTTTTTTTCGGAGAAAAAAGAGAACCACTAAATATGATATTAGATGATGGAGGAGATTTAACAAATTTAGTTCTTGATAATTATCCTGAGCTTGTTACTGGAATTAAAGGAATTTCCGAAGAAACTACTACTGGTGTACACAGATTATATGAAAGAGTTAAAAATGGAACTTTACCAATTCCTGCAATTAATGTTAATGATTCAGTTACAAAATCAAAATTTGATAATAAATATGGCTGTAAAGAAAGTGCTGTTGATGCAGTGAGAAGAGCTACAGATATAATGTTGGCTGGAAAAAGAGTTATTGTTGCAGGATATGGAGATGTTGGAAAAGGTACAGTTGCATCATTTAGTGGAGCTGGAGCAATTGTAAGTGTTGTAGAGATTGATCCTATTTGTGCACTTCAAGCTTCTATGGATGGATATGAGGTTAAGAAAATTAAAACCCTTATTCCAAATGCTGATATAGTTGTAACAGCAACTGGAAACAAGGATATTTTAAAAGAAGAGCATTTTAGAATGATGAAGGATAAAACTATTATATGTAATATAGGTCATTTTGATAATGAAATAGACATGGCATGGTTAAATGAAAACTACGGCCACACAAAAAATGAAATCAAACCACAGGTTGACTTATATAATGTAGATGGTACGGATTTAATAGTATTAGCTGAGGGAAGATTAGTCAATTTAGGTTGTGCAACTGGGCATCCTAGTTTTGTTATGAGTAATTCATTTACCAATCAAACTTTAGCTCAGCTCGAACTTTGGTTAAATTCGAGTTCCTATGAGAATAAAGTTTATATGCTTCCTAAAGAATTAGATGAAAAGGTTGCAAAATTGCATTTAAAAAAATTAGGAGTTGAACTAGAGGAATTAAATTCTGATCAAGCTTCTTACATTGGAGTTAATGTTGAAGGGCCTTATAAACCTGAATACTACAGATACTGATAATGATTTCTAAAACTCAAAAAATTTATGTAGCAGGTCATGAAGGCATGGTTGGTTCAGCAATTATTAGAGCTTTAATAAAAAAGGGTTATAAAAATATTATTGGAAAATCAAGAACTGAGTTAGATTTAAGAAATTATTCGGATGTTTTAAAATTCTATAAAAATGAAAAACCGAATGTTGTATTAAATGCTGCAGCAAAAGTCGGTGGTATTTTAGCTAATAATAATTACCCTTATAACTTCTTAATCGAAAATTTGCAAATTCAAAATAATTTGATTGACTGTGCGCTAAAGTCAGGAGTTAATAAATTTATTTTTTTAGGAAGTTCATGCATATATCCCAAATTTGCACCACAACCAATAAAAGAAGAATATTTGTTATCTGATAAGTTAGAGCCTACAAACGAGTATTATGCAATTGCAAAAATATCAGGCATTAAACTATGTCAGGCAATTCAAAACCAATATAAGAAGGATTATGTGTGTTTAATGCCAACAAACTTATATGGATATTTTGATAATTTTAATTTGGAATCTTCTCATGTTTTACCTGCAATGCTGCGTAAATTTCATGAAGCTAAAATTAATTATAATTCAGATGTGATTTTATGGGGAACTGGAACTCCAAGAAGGGAGTTTTTATTTGTTGATGATTTAGCGGATGCTGTTATATATTCAATTGAAAATAAATTAAGTGATTTTTTATATAATATTGGTTCTGGAAAAGATATTAGCATTAAAGAATTAGCAGAAATTATACAAAAACTAACAGGTCATAAAGGGAAAATTATTTGGGATAAAAGTAAGCCAGATGGAACTCCTAGAAAACTTTTGAATATATCTAAAATGAAAAATATTGGCTGGAAATATTCAACAGAATTGAATGATGGTATTAAAAAAACCTTTGAATGGTATTTGAAAAATTTAAATTCTTTAAAAAATTAAATAAATGAAAATAGCATTAATTACTGGGATCACTGGTCAAGATGGTTCATATTTAGCAGAGTTTTTATTGGAAAAAGGTTATTATGTACATGGTATTAAAAGAAGATCTTCTTCATTTAATACAAATAGAATAGATCATATATATCAAGATCCTCATGATCCTGACCAAAGATTTAAGTTACACTATGGGGATTTGAATGATTCGATGAATATTACTAAAATTATAAAAGAATGTCAGCCTGATGAAATTTATAATTTGGGAGCTATGTCTCATGTTAAAGTATCATTTGATATTCCAGAATATGTTGCGGATGTTGATGGACTTGGAACTTTACGTATTTTAGAAGCAGTACGTTTATTAGGGTTACAAAACAAAACTAAAATATATCACGCTTCCACCTCTGAACTTTACGGAGGAATGAATTTTAATAAGAATAGTAATGGGTTATATGATGAAAATTCTCCTTTTTATCCAAGATCGCCATATGGTGTAGCTAAAATTTATGCTTTTTGGATTACTAAAAATTATAGAGAAGCTTATAATATTTTTGCTTGCAATGGTATTTTATTTAATCATGAAAGTCCAAGAAGAGGTGAAACGTTTGTTACAAGAAAAATTACTCGCGCAACTGCTAGAATTGCTATGGGTGTTCAAGATAAATTGTATTTAGGAAATTTAGATGCAAATCGTGATTGGGGACATGCTAAAGATTATGTAAGAATGATGTGGATGATTCTTCAGCATGAAAAACCAGAGGATTGGGTAATTGCAACCGGTATTACAACAACTGTAAGAGATTTTGTTAAAATGAGTTTTGCAGAAGTTGGTATTGAATTGAAGTTTAGCGGTGAGGGTAAGGACGAAAAAGCCACTGTTGTTAAGTGCGATAACCCAAATTACAAAATTCCTTTGGACAAGGAAGTTTTGAGTATTGATCCGAGATATTATAGACCAACTGAAGTGGATCTATTAATTGGAGATCCAACGAAGGCTAAAGAAAAGTTAGGTTGGGAACCAGAATATAAGCTGTTAGATTTAATAAGGGATATGATGAAATCTGATTTAAAATTGGTTAAAAAAGAACAATTAATTAAAAAGGAAGGTTTTAATACAAATAATTATTTCGATTAGATTTAAAAATTATTTAAATGAAAAATTTTAAAAATATTAAAGATGAAAATATTGCAATTATAGGCCAAGGATATGTTGGATTGCCTTTAGCCATAGAATTTGGAAAGAAATACAAGACTATTGGCTTTGATATAGATTCAAAAAGGATCAGTGATTTAAAAAATTATTTTGATTATACAAATGAGGCCTCATCTGATCAGATTAGAAGTTCTGATAATTTAATTTTTAGCTCAAAGATAAATGATATTAAAGATTGTAATATTTATATTGTTACAGTACCAACTCCGATAGATGAATTTAAAACTCCAGACTTAAAACCTCTTAAAGAAGCAACAAAGATGTTAGGAAAAATATTAAAAAACGGAGATATTGTAATTTATGAAAGCACCGTTTTTCCCGGTTGTACAGAGGAAGTTTGTGTTCCAATTTTGGAATCCAAAAGTGAATTAATTTTTAATAAGGAGTTTTTTTGTGGTTATTCACCTGAAAGAATTGTTCCGGGTGATAAAGTAAATACATTAACCACAATTGTGAAAGTTACATCAGGTTCTAACTCTTTTATTTCTGAATATATTGATAAGTTATATTCTTCAATAATTGTTGCAGGAACCTATAAAGCTTCTAGTATTAAAGTAGCAGAGGCAAGTAAAGCAATTGAAAATGCCCAACGTGATATTAATATTTCATTTGTAAATGAGTTGGCTTTGATTTTCGATAGAATTGGAATTGATACTCAAGATGTTCTTGATGCAGCTGGTACTAAGTGGAATTTTTTAAAATATAAACCTGGTTTAGTTGGAGGGCATTGTATTAGCGTAGATCCATATTATTTAGCATACAAAGCAGAAAATTTAGGTTATCACCCTGAGGTTATTCTTAGTGGAAGACGAGTAAATGATGATATGAGCACTTTTATTTCAAATAAAGTAATTAAAATGCTTATAAGAGTCGGTAAAAAAATTTTAGGGTCAAAAATTTTAATTTTAGGAATAACTTTTAAGGAAAATTGTCCTGATACTCGTAATTCAAAGGTAGTTGATGTGCATAATGAACTTGTAGAATTAGGATTAGACGTAGATGTTTATGATTATGAAGCTGATTCAAAGGAGGTTAAAAAAGATTATGCAATAGATTTATTAAAAAAAATAAATGATAAGTATGATGGAATTTTACTTGCCGTAAGTCATAAAAACTTCTCAAAATTAAACATAGAAAAACTTAAGATCGATTCTAAATCTATAGTTTATGATTTAAAAGGTTTTTTACCACGGGATCAAGTTGACGCTAGATTATAATTAAAAATATTGAAAATGTTTAAAAATAAAACTTTATTAATTTCTGGAGGGACTGGCTCTTTTGGAAATGCAGTACTAAATCACTTTATCAACTCTGAATTAAAAGAAATTAGAATTTTTAGTAGAGATGAGAAAAAACAAGAGGATATGCGAAAAAAATTTAATAACCTTA
>MDSV01165601.1_pt1 | contig 13013 bp, 11 predicted proteins | sample 810851 | NCBI WGS metagenome assembly MDSV01 (sample SAMN05326640, study PRJNA326480) | marine metagenome | isolation source: seawater | place: Atlantic Ocean: North East | collected 2012 | reverse complement strand
TTAAAATATTTTTTTTTGATATATTTTTTTCAGGTTGATAATAAACATCACATATTAATTTAATTGGGTTATCTAGGCCAGCATACTCAAAATCATAAAAAATTATTTTTTTTTTATAAACTCCACAATTATGATAACCAATATCTGATTGAGAAATTATTTTAGTTGATGGCTGCATCTTTATGTTCGTGAATTGTTTATTAATAAGTTTTTTTATATATTTTTTAATTTTATTCATTTTATCAATATATTTATCTTCAATTACAATTTTATCAATTTTTTTAAATCTATTTTCAACTTGTTTAAATAAATGCTTATAAGAAATTAGATATTCTTTTGCTTTATATTTATAATTTTTTTCCTTATTAGTCTCAATAATAAAATTTAAAAGTGAGTCTAAAAATAACTTTTCTGAGTTTATTTTTTTAAACTTATATTTTTTTAGTATTATTCTATTTTTAAGAACACTAATTACTTCTGGAATTTGTAATTTTTTATTTTCAAATTTTGAATAAAAATATTTTTCTCTTTTCATCCTTTCATTTTGAGAATAAAATTTTTCAACATATTTTTTTTTATATTTAATAAAATTATTTGTAATTTTCTGTCTTTTTAATCTCATTTTTTATCCCTTTCCAGGTTTTAATACTAAGTATTTTTAAAGTTTTGCGATTAGAAAAAAAAATTTTATTAGTTTTGCTAGGAAAATTTTTCTTTAAAAAAATTTCTATCAAGTCATCTATAAAATAATCTAATTTATTTTTTTGTATTATCTCAATTTTTTCATTAATAGTATTGACATAAAAAATTTTATACATTTTTGTTTTTATATTTTTTTTTATCCATTTATTAGCTGCCAGTCTTAAATTATATTTTTTAGAAAATTGACTATATTTTGTTTTGTGGCTAACTATAAATAACTTAATTTTATTTTTTGATGCAAATTTTTCAAATTCTTTAAAATATTTAAATGGCTTTGCATAAAAAATATAATATCCGTAAATTTCTTCTTGTACTGCCGTCCAATTTATAAACTTTGAACTATTATTAGCTATATATTTAAATCTAGATTTATCTACTTTATTTAAGAAAATTTTATTTTCTTTTAAATACTTTTTAAATGAATGTTCATAATTAATTATAGTATTATCTAAATCAATTCCTACCTTGATATTTCGCATTTTCTATAAATTTAAAAATATTATTGCTAGATATACCAAAATTTTTTCTAACATAATTTCTACTTCCCAGTTGAGATATAAATTTGTTTTTATTATTTAGTGATATAATTTTAGTCTTTTTATCACTTAAATTTGAGCTAATAATGCTTTTAATCCCAGTTTGTGAAAAATGTTCTTCAAGAGTAAAGATAAACCTATATTTTTCTAAGTCTTTAATCATTTTAGGACTTAAGGGTTTAATTTGATGGAAGTTGATTATATCAATATTTAAATTTTTCTGTCTAAGTTTTTCATAAGCGTTGTTTACTACTTCAGATAATGGTCCTGTAAATATTAAAGCAATCTTAGAATTATTTTTTTTGACAAAGTTTATTTTATTTATTTTTAATTTTGCTTTATTGATTATTGGTTCATTTTTTTTCCCTAATCGAATATATGTTGTTTCTTTATTTTTAGTATTTAATGAAAACTTTAAATGTTCGTCCAAGTCATTATTATCTGCTGGAGAAAAAATTCTAATATTTGGAAGATTGTTCAGCAAACCTATGTCCTCTAATGAGTGGTGAGTTGGACCAAGATGACTGTAAGAAAAACCTGATCCAGTACCAACTAGAATTATTTTATTATTGTTATAAATTGCATCGTTTCTTATTTGCTCATATGTTTTATAAATTAGAAAATTTGTGATTGTGTAGCAAATTGGTAAAAAATTTTCTTTTGCCAAGCCACAAGCAAATGTAATCATATTAGGCTCTGCAATTCCACAATTTAAAAAATTTCTTGGGTAATCTTTTTTTATTTTGTCAAATAATCTATTTCCAATATCGGCTGATAGAAGTACTACGTCTCTATTCTTTTTTATTTTTTCATAAATTCTATGTGCAAAAAAATTTCTCATAATATACCTAATTCAATTTTCGCTCTTCCAAGTTCTTCTTTTGATGGTGATCTGTAATGCCAATTATTATTGTTTTCCATAAAACTAATTCCTTTACCTTTGATTGTATGGGCAATTAATATTTTTGGTTTTTTTTTATTTTTTAAAATTTTTTTAAAACTATAACTAAGTGATTTGTGATCATTTCCATCGCATTCAATCACATGCCAGCCAAAAGATTTCCATTTTTTATTTAAAGGTTTAATATTCAATATTTCGTTTGATTTACCAGTAGCTTGCAATTTGTTGTAATCAACTATTGCTATTAAATTTTCCAATTTAAGTTTACTAGATAGCATTGCCGATTCCCAAACTGTTCCACTATTCATTTCTCCATCCCCCATTAATACAAAAACTAAACCATTATCATTCTTTAATTTTTTTGAATGGGCAATTCCGGAGCCAAAACTTAATCCATGACCTAAAGATCCAGTAGAAAAATGCATGAATTTATTTTTTATTTTAGGCGATGAATGTTCACCAAAGTAACTTCCTTGACATGAAAAACTATAAAAATTTTTTTGTGATATCTTTTTAGCATGATGTAAAACTGCATAAAGAGATAACGCGCAATGTCCTTTGCTAAGAATAAATTTATTTTTTGTATTATTGAATATGTATCTATTAAAAATATATATTAATATGTCTACACACGATAATGAACCACCTAAATGCCCCGATTTTTTTAGAAATGTTTGCTTTATTATTTCGTATCTTACGTATCTTGAAGATTTTTTTAAAGATTTTAAATTATACACCTTTTTTAATAACCTTTTTTTTTAAAAGCCAGTTTAAATTCCAATTTTCATTAGTTGGCACAAAGCCTGAATTAAATTTTTTGTTTAAATCAACAATTGCATCAATGTGATTATATTTTTGTTTAAAACCAATTTTTATTAGTTTATCAGCATTCATTCTGTAACTCCTTGGATCATTGCTTTTTTTTATTACAATAGAGGAAGGAATTACACTTTGCACACTTTGTGCAATTTTTTTAACACTCAGATTTTCAAATCCAACATTAAATGTCCCAGTTATATTTTTTTTAATAAAAAATTCGTAGCAATTAATCATATCTTTAATATGCAAAAGGGGTCTTATTTGTTTTCCACCTAAAATATTAATTTTTTTATTAAAATATGCTTGATAACAGAATAAGTTCAAAACCACATCTAATCTCAATCTACTTGAGTCTCCACATATTGTTGCTGGTCTTAATATTACAATTTTTATCTTATCTTTGTAACTTTCCATAACTTTCTCACAAATCATTTTAGACTTATTGTAATCAGTGATTGGGTCTAGGCCCAATTTCTCTGTAACTTTTTTTTCTTTTTTAAGTCCATAAATACTTCCAGAGGATGCAAATATGAATTTTTTTACTTTATATTTTATGCATGCTTCCATTATATGATAAGTTGAAAGGGGCCCTATTTCCCATGTATCTCTTGCATTAATCTCGCACAACGGATCATTCGATAAATAGGCTAGATTTATAACTATATCATAATTTTTAAACTCAGAATATTCGAGGCTTCTTATATCTTTTTTAATTAGCTTAATGTTTTTATTAAGCTTACTTTTAAACCAGAAATTGTCTAAACAGGTCACTTTATATTTCCTTTTAAGAAGAAAATTACATAGTTCTGAACCAACATATCCAGCACCACCAATAATTAAAATCTTTTTCATTATTTTTTTGAATTTATACCTTTAACATTGTTTCAAACAAATCAAGCAATTTATCTTTTTCAAGAATATTTTTGTTTGCATTATGTTTAATTGTTTCAGAAGCAAATATTGAGCCTAATAAAAGTGCAACTTCTTCATCTATTCCATATTCTAATCCTAATGAAATTATTGGTATCATAGAATCTCCAGCTCCAGTTTTATCAACTATTGAAGATGCAAAACCAGGACAATTAAATGTTTTATTTTTTAATTTGTCATATAAGATTGTTCCTTGTTTACCCATTGTAACCATGAAATATCTTGATGTAATATTTTTTGAAAATTTATACATAAGATCTATAACGTTGGAGTTTTTATTTCGCATTTCATGTCGCATTTCTGAACCATTCATTGTTATTAAAAATGAATTTTTATAATTTTGAACTGAATGCAAACCTATGCTTGATGAATTTAATTGGCAATTCAATGATTTGTATAAATCTTTTCTTTTATTAAGTTGAGAAACTATTTTGGGCGTAAATAATCCATGTCCATAATCAAACAAAAGTACTAATGAATTTTTTTCAATTTTTTTTATATTTTCAATGAAAAATTTTTCACTAAATTTGTCTAAATAATTATCATCAAGATCATATATCCCGAGAATTTTTCTGTTTGAATACTGATCTATAAAGCGTTGCTTAACGATCGTTGGGGCTCCCCTTTTTTTTACAAATTTGGGAGTTATATTTTTTTTTAAATTTTTATTTATTAAACTAATATGCTCCTTATTATTTCCAATATAGCTCAATAAATTTAACCTATTTACAAATTCAGAAACATTATTTGCAACTGATAATATACCACCAAGATATTGATCATCATTTTTTTTTGAGTAATTTAAAACACTTTCTTTACCTGATTTATTTAGAACAGAAAGCTCTGTGTATTGATCAATAATAGTTTCTCCTATCAAGGTAACTTTTTTATTAGTTATGTCGTTAAGAAAGTTCTCTAAAGAAGCAACATTAAATTTCTTTTTTATTCTTTTTAAAAATTCTAACTGATAATTTCCAAAAACATATTCAGAATTAATCAATTTACTTGAGCTAGATGTAATTTCTGATGTAAAGAATAATTTTCCTTTATATTTTTCAACAGTTTTTTTTTCAGCTAAAATTTTTTTTGACCTATCTTTATAGATATCTTTATAATCAGGACCTTTACAATACAAGTCAGGTTTTATTATCTTTATAATATTAACAGCGCTGTAATCATTGCTTTCAACAATGTAGTCAATATTATTTAGTTTTGATAGAGCATAAATTCTATCCTTTATCTTAAAAAAAGGTCTACCATTTCCTTTTTTTACAAATTTATCTACAGTGATTGAAACAATTAGTATATCGCATTTTTTCTTTACTTCATCGAAATGTCTTAAATGGCCATGATGTAATAAATCAAAAACACCATGGCTTAATGCAATTTTTTTTAACTTATTTTTTTTTAAAATATTTATTAAACTATTTATTTTTATTATTTTTCCCATAAAATATTTATATTAATTAGCTTCTTGATTATAATACAGAAAAACTATTTTTGTATTAAATTTACAACTTATTGTATTCGTTAATCCTTTTTTCAATATTGATTGGAATTAAATTTTTAGAGATATAATTTTTTTTATAAGGATAAATTTGATCAAATAATTTAAAAATACCTCTATAAAAATGATATATAAAATAAATTAATCTATTCTTCACTGCAGAGGATTGTTTGTCGTCATTCTTTATACAGCTCCTTAAAAAGATATTAATATTGTTTAAATTGATATATTTGTGCATCCTATTAATTATTTTAATTGATGTTTGAGAAAAAGATCTATGAACCAACCTATCTTTTTTTAAGTTAAGCTTTTCTATTAATTTTATATCTAAATCAAATATTTCTTTTAAATAAGAAAAATCAGTTAGATTTTCATATTTTATTACAATTACTCTTTTAAAGTAGCTTTTATATAATGATATTAGATAACCGTAGTCAAATTTATGAAGGTTATATTTGCCATTTTTCCTTATTATTTCACTTTCATCTAAATAAAAAAAATTTTCAGGTTTAATAATATACATAGACTGTATAGCTTGTGCATAAATTGAATTAAGAAAATCATAAGGATTTCTTATAATTAATAAAACATTTACATCTCTTGAAAAATTTTTTGATAATAGTTCAAATGATTTATCTATTCTTGAAAATTCATCTTTATATGAAAATAATCCTTCATATGAAAAAATAAAATCCTGAGGGAGTTTATTTTCAAGATTAATTTCATTTTCTAAAGGATGATAGTTTATAATTTTATTATTTAATATTTCATTTTTTATCTCTTTCTCTGTAAATTTTGAAATATTCATCTCTTTTGATATTTCTGGAAAAATTTCTTTCTGTAGAAAAGTTGAACCACATTTTGGTAAACCAATATGTAATAATTTTTTACTCATAATTTTTTAAGTTTTATAGAAAAGTCCTATCTTCATTTTAATTTTTTTTTAATAGGTAATTAAATAGTCATTTTAAATTAGTCTACAAATTTAATTATATAAAATTATTTTTATGATATATAGACTTATTTAAATGAAGTTAAATCAATTTTTAAGCTATCTATTTTTTAAAAATAATTTTTTAATATTAACCCCCAAAACTCATTCTTTTGGAGGTTTATATAATTCGATTTTTTGGGGCTACAAACTTAAAAACAAAAGAAAACTAAATTTAATACTCGCAATTCCTTTAATAAATATTCATGAAAACAATTTATTTTCAATTCATAATATAGATTTAATTTATTTAATATTTAAAAAATTATCTTTAATTGAGAAATTATTTTCAATTTTAATTTCATTTTATATAAATTTGCAATTAATTATTCTTTTTCTTTTAAGAAAAATAAGATTTTGGAAATTATTTAGAAAACAGATAAGTTTAATTTTGTCTGACCATATTGGTTTTGCGCACACTAAAAGTAAAAATGATTATTTTTTAAATAAAATAAAATTTAATTATGATGAACTTGTTAAAGAAGATTTAGATTTGTCCATGTTATATAACAAAAAAAATGATAAACATGAGAAGTTATGTAATGTGACTTTCTGTATAAAGGATGAAAATTATTCTAAAATTAAGGAAATGACGTCTTTTATGACCTCTGATATTAATAATTGTAGAAAGTCTTTAAAATTTCTGACGGAACAAAACTGTAATGTTTTTCGTGTTGGAGAAAAGTCCATGGTGCCTTTTGAGTTTTCGTCAGACAGATACAAAAACCTATACAATTTGAACTCACATAAATCTCTACTAAATAATTCTTATGCCAAATGTTCGTTTTATTTTGGTTCGAGCGCTAGTCATGGAATCATCCCTGAATTATTCAATAAAAAAAAATATATAATTAATCATGCCGAACATTTAGAAATATCTTATAGTAGGTCTTTAGATAATTATATTTTGTTTAAAAAAATTTATTGCAATAAATTAAATAAGGTTTTGTCTATTCAGGAAATTTTTAGAAGAGATTTATATGATTACTATGTTGTAAAAAATTCTTTAGAAAAAAATAAAATTAAATTAATTGAAAACAGTGAAGAAGAGATTTTTGAGGGTTTAATTGAGTTTTACGATAGAAATTTTAAGGGTATAGTAAAAAATAATAACAAAATCAATAAATACCTAGAAATAAGAAAAGAATTATTTCAAAAAGAAAAGCACAAAGATCAAAAATATTGTGAAAACTTTTTATGCAATATACCTGATTTTTATTTAAAAAAATATTTAGATTAATATGCTAAATAAAAAAGTAATTTGTTTTGATATTGATGGAGTTATTTGCAAAACTCACAAGAGTGATTATAAAAATTCAAAACCAAATGTAAAAGTTATAAAAATGATAAACAAATTATATAAAAAAAATAAAATAATATTATTTACCTCAAGATTCATGGGTAGAAACAATGAAAAAATTTCATTAGCTAAAAAGCAAGGTTATAAATTTACTGTAGCCCAGTTAAGGAAATGGGGCTTGAAATATCATGAATTAAAATTTGGTAAGCCATCGTATGATTTAATTGTAGACGATAAAAGCATTGATTTTTCAACTGGCTGGACAAAAAAATTAAAAACTGGGTTTAATATATAAGTCGTTATTTATAATTAATGCATCTAAATTTGATTTATCAAAAATTTTAAAAACATCTTTTGCATCATTAACAATTGGAAAACCGTGTAAGTTAAAAGATGTATTTAGAAGACCATAGGTATTTGTTTTTTTTCCAAATCGTATAATTAAATCTTCGTAATTTGGATTTGAATTTTTTAATATAATATGAGGCCTACATGTTTTGTCGTAAGGGTGTATTGCAGATTTAAATCGATTTTCGCCCTCTGGTGTCGTTTCAACACACTTTGTCATAAATGAGTAATTGATTATGTCGTCTTTAATTTTGAAATATTTTCTAGCTTTACTTTCGACTACAGATGCTGCAAATGGCATCCAAAAATCTCTATTTTTTATTGTGCTGTTAATTTTTTTTAAAGATTCAAAATTCGATGGATTTGCAATTATTGATCTATTTCCAAGTGCTCTTGCACCAAATTCAGCTCTTCCATAAATTCGACCAACTATTTTTCCTTTTGACAATAATCCTGCTGCAACTTCATTAATATTTTTATTTTTGTGAATAAATTTTTCATTTAATTTGTTGTTATGTATAAAATTAATTTTTGGTCCAAGGTAAGCATCTTTTATAGGTTTACTTATATTTTTTAGAATTATTGAATTATAAAAATAAGCAGCACCCATTGAAAGACTACTATCATCTGGAGATAAAGGAATAAAAAGATTATTAATTTTATTTATTTTTGTTAAATTTAGATTATTTTTAACATTCATGGCTACGCCACCTGCTAACATAAAATTTTTAGTATTAAATTTTTTAATTATATTTGTGATCCATTTATAAGATAATGTCTCAGTTAATTCTTGTAATGCGCCACAAATACTATCAAATCTAAAACCCTCAAATTTATTCTTGATATCGAAATATAAATCTTTTGGCATTTTTTTATTAACAAATTTTATACCTTTAACGGTTTGAAATTTTTCAAAAACATTAAATAAATCTCTAAAATATTTTTCTTTTGCATAGGGAGCCATACCCATTAATTTATATTCGTGTTCATCCGGCTTAAAACCTAAAATTAAAGTCGTATATCTATATAACCTTGCGATTATTGAATTATCACCTTTGGTCAAATATTGAATTTTATTTTCATTTGGAAATCTTGATATTGTATAATTTTTGTAATCGCCAAAAGCATCAAGAGTCAAAACTAAATATTTTTTTTTATTTTTAATTGAGTTTGAAAAATATGCCCAAGCAGCATGACCAGATGGATGATCAATAAAATGGATTTTGTTTTTTTTAATTTTTAAATGTTCACATGCTACTTCTGATCTTATCTTTTTTCCTAGATTTTCTATTTTTTTATTTGAAATATGATCGTCACTATTTTTGAGTAAATGATAAATTTTTTTCCAAAATTTCCTTCCTGGATATTGGTTAAAATCAATTTTATTATAAAATAACTTCAAAATTGATTGATTATTTTTATTGTAAATCTTCTCTTTCCAATAATTCTTTTGTTCATTAACATAATCTTTAATTTTATATTTTGTGTAATGTCTAAGAAGGATAGGTGAAGGAGACCATGAATTTGAAATATAACATACAGCATTAATTTCTGTTGGTTTTATTTTAAATTCCTTTAACAACCATTCTATTGCTTTTTTTGGGTATCGCTCATCATTTTTTACCTTACTAAATCTTTCCTCACTCACACTTCCAATAATTTCTCCATCAATCATTAAACAAGCACTAGAATTACACTGCCAGTTAATTCCAATTATATTTATTGATGATTTCATTTTTTTTAGTTATTTGTTGTTGAAAGATATATATTAAATAGTTTTTTAAGCCTAATATTTTCGTATGCAAAATCTAAAAAAAGTAAAATTTATTTTAGGAAATGACAATATTGTAAAACTGTTTTTAATTATTGTATTAAATATTTTTCAAACTTTGCTTGAGATAATAAGTTTAGGATTGATCATACCTATAATGAGCGCAATTATTGAACCTGATATAACTCAAGGACCAAGATTTATATCATTTTTGTATGATTTTTTTGGATCTACAAGCAGCATTAGTTTTTTAAAAATGTTGCTATTCATTTTGTTTTCAATTTATACTTTAAAATTATTTTTATCAATTTTGTTTAAATATATTCATGTTAAATTTCAATTTTCACTAGTCAGATTCGTAACTATAAAAATAATTAAAAAGTATTTAAATTTAGATTATGAACATTTTTTAAAAAGCAAATCATCTAAAATGATCTCAACTGTCTATAACGAAGGTTCATCCTTTATTGACTGGTATATTGCGCCGTTGATAATAATTACTTCAGAACTTATTTTTGCGACTTCAATATTAATATTATTATTATATGTTGATATAGCATCAACACTTGTGATTGTTACAATATTTTTATTGTTTACATTAATTTTCTTATTATCTACTCGCTCAAAAATTCAGAAATGGGGTAAAGAGCGTCAATTATATGCTGAAAAATTATTAAAAAATTTGACTGAAATATTTGATGGAATGAAAGTTATTAAAATTTTTCAAAAAGAAAATTTTTTTTTAAAAATATTTAGTAAAAATCAAAAAAATATGCAGTCCTTACTTCAAAAAAATGATGTAGTTTTATTTTTACCAAGAGTAATGCTGGAATACTTTGTTCTAATTTCAATAATGATTGTTTTGTTGATTGCAATAGGATCTGGTTCAGATTTATCAAAAAAAATTCCGATAATTGCTCTTTATGCAGCAGCTGCTTTAAAGTTGATTCCAACTGCATCAAAAATAATGGTATCTTTTCAAAATTTAAAATTTGGTATTCCTACAATCAATAGAGTGTATGAAGAAATTAAAATTGAAAATAAACTAAAAGATAATCAGTTAATTTTAAATGAAGATTTTAAATCAATTGAATTTAAAAATATAAGTTATTCATATGATGATAAACAAAATATAATTGACAAAACATCTCTAAAAATTAATAGAGGTCAATTTATAGGTATCATAGGACCATCTGGAAGTGGAAAAACTACCCTTTTGAATATAATACTAGGACTTATTTCACCAAATGATGGAGAAATTTTAATTGATGAGAAAAATGCAACTAAGAGTTATCAAAATTATAGAAATTTGTTTTCATTAGTAAGCCAAGATGTTTTTCTATTTGACGATACAGTTGCTTCGAATATAGCATTAGAATTTGACAAAAAAAATATTGATGAAGGCAAATTAAGAAACGCAGTAAATTTATCCCAATTAGAAACATTCATAAAAAATGCTAGAGATAATTTAGAAACTGAAGTTGGAGAGAAAGGAATATCAGTATCTGGTGGACAAAAACAAAGAATATCGATAGCTAGAGCACTTTATCGAGGTTCACAAATATTAGTTTTAGATGAAGCAACAAGTAATTTAGATTTAGAAACAGAAGAAAAGTTAATAAATTCTTTGTCATTAGTTAAAGGAAATAAAACAATTATTTATGTCACTCATAGAGTAACTTCATTGCAGTTATGTGATAAAGTTTATACAATAGATCAAAATAAAAAAATAATAGAAATAGAAAAATAAATTATGCCAGGATTTGAATTAATAGGTAAAGAAGAAAGAAAAAATATTCTAGATATTTTTAATAAAAGTAATGGAGTAATGTTTGCTCATGGTTTTGAGAAATTAAGAAATAATATTTTTAGAGTTAGGCAACTTGAAAAACAAATAAAAAATAAATTTAATACCAAAGAATGCCAGGTTGTTTCATCAGGTACAGCTGCAATTAAGGTAGCGCTTAAGGCTATAGGTATTAAACCGGGAGATGAGGTAATTACTCAGTCATTTAATTTTATAGCAACTATTGAGGCTATACTAGATTGTGGAGCAAAACCAATTATTACAAAAATTGATGATAGTTTAAACATGTGTCCTCTTGATTTAGAGAAAAGAATAACAAAAAAAACAAAAGTCATTATGCCAGTTCATATGCTGGGTTTTTCTGCAAATTTAAAGGAAATAATAAAAATTTGTAAAAAAAATAAATTATTTTTGATTGAAGACAACTGTGAAGCAGTAGGAGCAAAATATAAAAAAGAATATCTTGGTACAATAGGAGATGCTGGAATTTTTAGTTTCGATTATGGAAAAAATATTACCACAGGAGAGGGAGGTGCAATTTTAACAAATAATAAAAAAATTTTTATTTCGGCTAAAGAGTACCATGATCATGGACATCAATTAAATCCAAAATTTCCTAGAGGCATGGATACTGTTAAAAACACTGGGTTCAATTATAGAATGTCTGAATTACAAGCTGCCGTAGGTTTGGCACAGATTAAAAAAATTAATTTTATTTTGAAAGAAAATAAGAAAAGATATTATGTATTAAAAAATATAATTTCTAAAAAATTCAAAATTAGAAAATGTCATGAAAATACATCACCCTCATATGATACTTTTATATTTAGGGTAGAAAATTTAAATTTAAGAAAAAAACTTGTAAAGTTATTAAAATCAGAAAACATAGGTACAAAAAATTTGCCAGATGCAATTAAATGGCATTTTGCAAGCTATTGGAAACATGCTTTGAAAAAAAAAGAAATCGATAGATTAAAAAGTTCATTACAACACTTACAAAATCACATTGCAATTCCAATATTATTGAAAAAAAATTTGAACATATATAGAAAAATTGCTAACAAAATTATTAATGTTTAAAAGTCTCTATATTTGATTAAAGCATCTTTTCTAATTGTGTTTTTTGCTTTTTTTCCAATTATTTTATAAATTTTTATTGGTGAAATACCTGCTCCTGGTCTTTTACATATTAAATCAGATGACTTAATTTTATTTCCTCTATTAATGAGTTTATTTGCATAAATGCTTCTTCTAGCATTTATTCTAGATTTTTTCTCAACTCTAACACATTTCTTTTTTTGCTCAGTACCTATTAAAGATTGAGCATTCTTTAATTTTATAATCATTTTTTTTAAATCATTTTTATCCATTGAGTGATAATGATCATTTCCTTTTAGCTTT
>MDSV01059622.1_pt1 | contig 13013 bp, 11 predicted proteins | sample 810851 | NCBI WGS metagenome assembly MDSV01 (sample SAMN05326640, study PRJNA326480) | marine metagenome | isolation source: seawater | place: Atlantic Ocean: North East | collected 2012 | reverse complement strand
TTTCTTTTCTATCCTCATCTCTACTATCTATTATCCATCTATATGCTTGTAATAGGACTGCAGGGCCTAAATATTTATCTCCATTCCACCAATAACTTGGGCATGCTGTAGAGCAGCATGCGCACATAATACATTCATACAAACCATCAAGTTTTGCTCTATCATCTCTAGATTGGTAATTTTCTTTTTCACTTGTAGAGTTATTTTTTAACCATGGTTCTACAGATTCATACTGCTTATATAAGGTGCTCAAATCCCCTATTAAATCTTTTAGCACTTTTAAATGTGGAAGTGGATATATATCTATATCTCCTTTAATTTCTGAATGAGATTTAGTACAAGCTAAACCATTTTTACCATCCATGTTCATTGCGCATGAGCCACAAACTCCATGTGAGCAAGATCTTCTATAAGCTAATGAGGGATCAATTTCATTTTTGATCTTATTTAATATATCAAGGACTTTTGAAGGGCAGTTATCCATATCCACTTCGTAAGTATCAATTCTTGGATTTTCACCTGTGGAAGGATCCCATCTATAAATATTAACATTTCTTAAGTTTTTTGATCCTGTTTTATCTTTGTAATAATTACCCTTTTTAACTTTAGAATTTTTAGGTAAATTAATTTGGACCATCAGTATACTCTCTCTTGAGGTGGAAAGTACTGGACATCATTCGATAATGTACTTTTATGAACTGGTCTGTATTCAATTTTTGTCTCGCTTCCATTGCACCAAGAAAGTGTATGTTGCATAAATTTTTCATCATTTCTTTTTGGATAATCTTCTCTCGCATGGGCTCCTCTACTCTCTTTTCTATGATAAGCAGAATCCATTGTTGTTATTGCTTGCCTAATTAAATTATCAAACTCAAGAGTTTCAACTAGATCAGTGTTAAATATTAAAGATTTGTCTTTTATTGAAATACTTTCCATTGCTTCAAAAGGTTTTCTGATTTCATCAGTACCTTCTTTTAGTGTTTTTTCTGTTCTAAAAACTGCGCATTTCGATTGCATAGTTTTTTGCATTGATAATCTTAGATCTGCAGTTGGATTACTGCCTTGTGAATTTCGAAGTCTATCAAATCTTTCTAAGCATTTATCTGTCTCGTTTTGCGATATTTGTTCATGCTTCATGCCAGGTTTAACTATTTCAGCTGCTCTTTTTGCTGCCGCTCTTCCGAAAACAACTAAATCTATTAGAGAATTAGAGCCAAGTCTATTTGCTCCATGAACAGATACACATGCTGCTTCACCAATCGCCATTAAACCTGGAACTGTTTTTTCTGATCCATTCATTGTTAGAACTTCTGCTTTAAAATTTGTAGGGATTCCGCCCATATTATAATGAACAGTGGGAACAACTGGTATTGGCTCCTTTGTAACGTCAACATTTGCAAATAATTTTGAAGATTCTGATATTCCTGGTAATCTCTCTTCGATCACCTTTGGATCTAAATGATTTAAATGAAGATGAACATGATCCTTTTCCTTGCCTACGCCTCTGCCTTCATTTATCTCTATCGCAATAGATCTACTTACTACATCTCTTGATGCTAGGTCTTTTGCTTTCGGTGCATATCTCTCCATAAATCTTTCACCTTTCGAATTCAATAAATAACCACCTTCACCCCTTACACCTTCTGAAATTAAAGTGCCATGTCCATAAATTCCTGTTGGATGAAACTGAACAAATTCCATATCTTGTAAAGGTAGTCCAGCTCTTAACACCATAGCGTTTCCGTCGCCTGTACATGTGTGGGCTGAGGTTGCGGAGTAATAAACTTTACCGTAGCCACCTGTTGCAATAATAGTTATGTGAGATCTAAATCTATGTATTGTTCCATCATTAAGATTCCATGCGATTAAGCCTTTGCATTCGCCATCCTTCATAAGCAAATCTAAAGCAAAGTATTCAATAAAAAATTTTGTATTATGTTTTAATGCCTGTCCGTAAAGAGTATGTAAAATTGCATGACCAGTTCTGTCTGCAGCAGCGCAAGTTCTTTGAACTGGTTCATTTCCATAGTTTTTAGTCATTCCTCCAAATGGTCTTTGATAAATTTTTCCATCTTTTGTTCTACTAAATGGAACACCATATTTTTCTAGTTCTAGAACAGCTCTTGGAGCTTCTTTGCATAAATACTCAATACAATCTTGATCCCCTAGCCAATCTGATCCTTTTACGGTATCGTACATATGCCACCTCCAGTCATCCTCGCCCATATTTCCTAGAGCTGCAGAAATTCCTCCTTGGGCAGCTGATGTATGGCTTCTTGTTGGAAAAACTTTTGAGATACATGCGGTGCTTAGCCCAGCTTCACTCAAGCCTACTGCTGCACGCAGACCAGAGCCACCAGCTCCTAAAACTACAACGTCGTATTCATGATCTATAATTTTATATGTGCTCATAATGATATTTTATATAATACTAATATTGTTAAAATAGAAATTATTATAGCAAATAAATACAATAATCTGTTTGCGACATTTTTTAATTTATTGTCCCCAATATAGTCTTCAAAAACCTCGCTTATGCTTAATGATGAGTAAAAAAACATGTTTATTACTAATAATGAGAATAAAAATTTATTAGGCTGAGAAGTAAAAAATATGACTACATCAGTATAACTTTTGTCGTAAAAAGATACCAAATTAAACAAAAACCAAATAACTAGTGGAATTAAAATGATAGAGCTTATTTTTAAAAATAACCATTTTTTCGTTGCATTTATCATTAAATAAAACCTCTTCCTAAAATCATTAAATAAAACCTCTTCCTAAAATAAAGATAGCAACTGTTAGAGCAAGGGATCCAAATATGACAATTAATCCTGTAATGTTTGAGATTTTAAGGTCGAATCCTAAACCTATATCCCAAAAGAGATGTCTTATTCCACTCAAGATTTGAAAAGAAAAAGACCAGACGATAGAAATAATTATGAATTTACCAAAAACACTATTGAAAAGATTTTGAAGAAAACTGTAATTAATCTCCCCCAAAAGCAAATATGATAACCACAAACAAATTAGTGTCATAGTTATCATATTAATAATTCCTGTAATCCTATGTGTTATAGAGACTAACGAAGAGATATGCCAACTATAAATTTGAATATGAGGAGATAGTGGACTTTCGTTTTTCATTTTAATATTTTATAATATGCTTCAGCGATTTCTACTGCATTTAAGGCCGCGCCTCTTAATAGGTTATCTGAAACAATCCATAAATTCAAAGAATTTTTTTTTGAATTATCTTCTCTTATTCTCGATATAAATGTTTCATATTTACCCTCTGCATCTAAAGGGGTAATATATCCACCATTCTCCCTTTTATCTAAAACTTTACAGCCAGGAGAATTTTTTAAAACTTCTGTAATTTTTTCAATAGAAAAAGATTTTTCAAATTCAATATTGACGGACTCTGCATGTGAAATCATGACTGGAATTCTTACACACGTAGCTGTGAGTTCAATATTTTTATCCAATATTTTCTTTGTTTCATTAATCATTTTTAATTCTTCTTTGGTATAACCATCATCAGAAAATACATCAATATGTGGTATTGCGTTAAATGCAATTTGTTTTGTAAAATTTTTTATTAAAACTGTTTTTTTATTTAAAACATTTTTCGTTTGTTCAATCATTTCATCCATAGGAGCTTTTCCCGCTCCAGATGTTGATTGGTAAGTTGATAGTACTACTCTTTTAATTTTAAAATGTTCGTGAAGTGGTTTTAAAACTATTACTAACTGAGCTGTAGAGCAGTTTGGATTGGCAATAATATTTTTTTTTAAATTTTTAATATCCTCAGAATTTACTTGTGGAACAATTAATGGAACATCAGGGTCCATTCTAAAATGACTCGAATTATCAATAACTACTGCTGATCTCGCAGCTATTGGCACAAATTTTTCTGATATTTTGCTACCAGCCGAAAAGAACGTTAATTCAGCTTTTGAAAAATCAAATGTTTCTAAATTCTGTATTTCTATTTCTTTTCCATTGAAACTTAATTTAGAACCTGCGCTTTTTTCTGAGGCTAATAAATATAGATTTTTTATTGGCAAGTTTTTATTTTCCAAAACTTCAATAATTTTTCTTCCAACGTTGCCTGTTGCTCCTACTATAGCTACATTCATGATATATTATTTTGTTGTTATACTAGATGAAAGGTAAATCGCAAACTTTTCCACTGCAACTTTTACCATTTATATCGATTTTAAATTCTTGGGAGGCTTTAAAATATGGTCTATTTACCATTGCTATTCCAATTACATGTTTAAACATAGGGTTATATGAACCAGATCTTAATTCGCCAATTAAATTACTATTTTTATCATACATATTGATAGATCCTGTTACGCTTATTTCTTTAGTGTCAATTTTAACTCCCATAAGCTTTTTCTTTACGCCTTCAGCTTTTATTTTTTTAAGCTCTTCTTTTCCCAAAAAATTTAAATTATTATCTAAATTAACATACTTATCAAAACCACACTCTAATGGATTATCTCCTAGATCCATATCGTTACCATAAGATAATAATGAACTTTCCAGTCTCTCTATTAAATTTGGAGCACCAGGTTTTATATTAAATTCAACACCGACTTCAAATAATTTGTCATAAAGAGCTAATCCTGCATCTTGATGTTCCATATAAACTTCGAACCCACCTTGTTTTGACCATCCAGATCTTGCTATTAAATGTTTTGATCCTCCAAATTCATAATAATCAAAACCAAAAAATTTTAATTCCTTAATTTTGGGACCTAAAACTTTTGCCATTAAATCAAATGACTTTGGGCCTTGAACTGAAAATATATCTACATTAGCTTCAAAAATATTTACATCAAAATTATTTCCTATAGCTAGACCTTTGGCAAATAATTCTACATCTGAATCAGATAATGATATCCACCATCTATCATCTGAAAGTTTTAAAATCACAGGATCATTTATTAACTTGCCCTTATCATCAATAATTGGAGCGTAATAACACCTGCCAACTTTAGCTTTTGAAAGATCTCTGCATGTCATTAACTGCACTAATTTATATGAATCTTTTCCATTAATCTCAACCTGTCTTTGTCCAGCCGCATCCCAAACTTGAACATGCTCTTTTAAGTGATGATACAACTCCTCTAAAGGCCCGCCAAATCTGGTTGGTAAAAGCATATGATTATAAATTGTGTAAGCGGTTACACCTTGTTTTTCTATTCTTGAAGTATACGAAGTACCTCTTAATCTTCTAGACTTTGATATAAAGTATTCTTTCATTTTTTTAAAAATTCAATTACAGATTTTCTCATTTCAAAAGCTTTTTCAAATATTATCATATGACCACAATCATTAATTATTTTTACTTCAGAATTTTTTATTTTTTCTGCCATTCTATTTCCTACTTCAAGTGGTACCATTTTATCTAAATCTCCAAAAATGCATAAAGTTGAACACTTTATTTTTTCTATAGATTCTTTCCCGGACTTATAGTTGTTACAGGCATTTAAGTCTATATACAAAATTTCTCTAATTTCTCTCGTAGAATTTATAATTTTTTTAACAGGATTGCCTCCTATGAAAGCTTTTGATCCTTCGTAACCCCATTTCATCATTAGTAATAAAGCTTTTTCATCTCCGGCTTGGGCTAAATCTAACAAATCTTGATTAACTGGAAGTTTGTACGAGCCTGCAACTAGCACCAACTTGCTAATGAAATCTGGGTATCTTGATGCAAAATCAATGCCCACTAAGCAACCTTGAGAATGTCCAATAAAACTAATTTTTTCTATATCCAGCTTTTTAATCAATTCTTTGACCCAGTCTGAAATTGATTCAATTGATTTTAAACTTGGTCCATCTGAATTTCCATGTCCAGGTAAATCAATTGATAAAACATTAAACCCTTGAGCAACGTAAAATTGCTCATGAAGAGACCATACTATATGACTTAATCCACTACCATGCATTAAAAGTGCTGTAGGTCTATTTTTATCTATTTCCGTGCCACCTGTAGAGATAAACACGTCTTTTCCATTTACGTGTAAATTCAGTTTATCTCCTTAGCCTTTTTTCTTAATTCAAATTTTTGTATTTTGCCAGTTGATGTTTTTGGAAGTTCACAAAATTCAATTTTTTTTGGGACTTTAAATCCAGCTAGTGTTTCTTTGCAAAAATCTATTAATTCTTTTTCTGAAATAGGCTTATCTTTAACTGCTTCAATAAAAGCACACGGCACTTCCCCCCATTTTTCATCAGGTTTTGCAACAACTGCTGCAATTGATACTGACGGATGTTTCGCCAGGGTGTTTTCTATTTCGATTGAGGAAATGTTTTCACCACCTGATATTATTATATCTTTTGATCTATCCTGTATTTTTACATAACCGTCTGTATGCATTACAGCTAAGTCTCCGGTATGAAACCAACCATCTTTCATTGCTTTATCCGTTGCATCTTTATCTTTAAAATATCCTTTCATAACAACGTTCCCTCTAATCATTATTTCACCAATTGATTTTCCATCTTTTGGGACTTCCTTCATAGTTTCAGGGTCCATAATAGTTACGCCTTCAGTATTTGGGTATCTAACTCCTTGTCTTGCCTTAATATCATTTTGTTTTTCTTCATCAAATTCATTCCAAGCATCATTCCAGGCGCATTGAGTTACATGGCCATAAGTTTCTGTAAGTCCATAAACGTGCATCACTTCAAAGCCTAAGCTTTTCATTTTTTTAAAAATTATACTTGGAGGAGGGGCACCTGCGGTTAGTACATAAACTTTTTGTTTTAATTTTTTTCGCTCACTCTCTGGGGCTCCTGTAATCATATTCAATACAATTGGTGCGCCCCCAAAATGAGTTACATTGTATTTTTCTATTAATTCAAATATTTTCTTAATATCAATGTTTCTTAAACAAATTGTTCTTCCATTTAGCATGGGAACTGTCCAGGGATAGCACCAACCATTACAATGAAACATGGGAACTACAGTTAAAAAATTTAATCTATTTGGCATATTCCACGCAACTGCACTTCCTGTCGACATCAAGTAAGATCCTCTATGATGATAAACAACGCCTTTAGGATTTCCTGTTGTTCCAGATGTATAGCTTAAAGAAATTGCCTCCCACTCATCATCTGGCATTTTCCAATTATAATTTTCGTCACCTGTATTTAAAAAACCCTCATATTCTAAATCTCCAATTTTTTCACACTTTGATTGGTCTGCAAATTTATCTGTTATATCGATTATCAAAATTTTATTTTTAACTTTTTGCAATGCCTTTTTTACTTCTACATGAAGTTGTCTATCAACAACTAATACTTTTGCATCGCTATGATCTAGAATATAGGTAATTGTTTTTGCATCTAGTCTAATATTTATTGTATTCAAAACACCGCCTGTCATAGCAACTGAGTAATGTGCTTCAAAAATCTCCGGTGTATTGAAAGCCAAGAAAGATACGGTATCGCCTTTTTTGACACCTATTTTAGATAGAGCACTAGCAAATTTTACACATCTTTTATAAACCTCGCTCCAGGTATACTTTCTATCTTCATAGATTATTGCTTCATAATTTGGATAAATATCTTTTGCCCTTTGAATAAAAGATAAAGGTGTTAATGGAACATAATTTGCATTATTTTTATCTAAGTTTGTATCGTAATTACTCATTTCTAATTAAATTTAAAATCCATTATATGCTTACTGTCAGTTTTTGCTGATAAATAATGGCTCTCAACTCTTGGTAAGATTCTACTAAAGTAAAAATTTGCAGTTTGTATTTTGTCTTCATAAAAGTTTTTATTGCTATCATATTCATTGTAACAAACCTCTAAAACCTTTATCCAAGAATAACCAACAGCAACATATCCTAAAACTTTCAAATAATCGTTACATGCTGCGTTTGCATCATCTTTTGAGGTTATTATTTTTTCTTTAATCCAGTTTGAAAAATCTGTTAATTTAATAGTATGCTTTTGTAGCTTTTCAGTAAAAGGTTTGAGTTTCTGATTAGAATTTTTAAGGTCAGAATTTATAATATCTAAATATTTTTGAATAATATCGCCATTTTTATTTATTAATTTTCTAAAAACTAAATCTATGGCCTGAACCGAATTTGTTCCTTCATAAATTGGTGTTATTCTATTATCTCTATATAATTGTTCTATTCCTTGATCTTTTGTGTAACCATATCCACCATGAATTTGCATTGCCTCACTAGTAATTTCCATTCCTAAATCTGTAAATAAGGACTTCACAACCGGGGTCATAAGGGAAACCATATCCTCGGCATCTTGTTTGATCTTTTCATTAGGATGATTCAAGCTTACTTCAGTTTGTTGTGACAACCAGAAGCACAATGCTCTTTCTCCCTCAATAATTGATTTCATAGTTAAAAGAGATTTTCTTATATCTGCATGTTCAATAATTAAGTCTGCTCCACCATTTTTTAATTTTGTATTATTACTTTTTCCTTGTTTTCTTTCTTTTGCATAATTTAGAGAATTTTGATAAGCAATTTCAGATAAACCAAGTCCTTGAATACCAACTACAATTCTTTCAAGGTTCATCATGGTAAACATAGAATTTAAACCTTTATTCTTTGGACCAATCATATAACCCTCAGCTTCATCAAAATTTAAAACACACGTTGCTGATCCTTTAATTCCCATTTTGGTTTCAATAGAACCAGTCGAAATTCCGTTTCTTGGTCCAATAGATCCATCATCTTTTACTATGAATTTTGGAACTAAAAATAAACTAATTCCTTTGGTTCCTGAAGGAGAGTCTGATGCTCTTGCAATTACTAAATGAATAATATTTTCCGTAAGGTCATGATCTCCTGATGTTATAAATATTTTTTGACCTGATATTTTATATGTGCCATCTTTTTGTTCTACCGCTTTAGTTTTTAAAAGACCCAAGTCAGTTCCGCAAACAGGCTCGGTTAAACACATTGTGCCACTCCACTTACCTTCTACCATTTTTGGAAGATATTTATCTTTAATTTCTTCTGTAGCATGTTGATTTATACAATTATAAGCACCTAAAGTTAATTCACTATACAGTTTAAAAGCTAGGCTTGCAGAAGAGATCATCTCGTCAAAAAAAGCACTCACAGTTTTAGGCATCCCTTGGCCACCATATTTTGGATCACATGACAAAGATGTCCAACCATCCTCGATAAATTTTTTATAAGCCGCTTTATATCCTGGTGGCGTTCTTACGACTCCATTTTCTAAAATAGCAGGCGTTTCATCGCCAGATTTTGCTAGGGGTAAAATTATGTTTTGATTAATTTTTGCTGCCTCTTCTAAGATATTTTTGACCAAGTCAGTTGTTACCTCTTTATATTTTTCTATTTCATTATAATTTTTATTATCTCTTAACTTCTCATAAAGAAATAACATGTCTTGTACTGGTGCATTGTATGTTGGCATAGGGTTATATTAATGAATAATTTAATTATTTCAATTTTGAAATGATAGCATCTCCCATATCACTAGTGGATACCTCCTTAGTGCCTTTAGAAAGTATATCTCTAGTTCTAAGCCCTTGATCTAGGACATCTTGTACAGCTTTTTCTAATGAATTGGCCTCATTATCAAGGTTTAAAGAATATCTAAGTGCCATTGCGAAGCTTAATATTGATGCAATAGGATTTGCTAATCCTTTTCCGGCTATATCTGGAGCAGAACCATGTATGGGTTCATACATAGCTCTCATTTCACCATCCTTGTTTTTTGCCCCAAGAGAGGCTGAAGGTAAAAGACCCAATGAACCAGTTAACATCGAAGCTTGGTCAGATAAAATATCACCAAACAAATTATCAGTAACAATTACATCAAACTGTTTAGGGTTTCTGAGTAATTGCATCGCACAATTATCTGCAAGCATATGGCTTAACTCAACCTCTTTATATTCTTTTTTATGTAACAATTCGACTTCCTCTTTCCAAAGTTGTCCTGCCTCCATCACATTAGACTTTTCACATGAAGTGACTTTATTAGACCTTTTTTTAGCAAGATCAAAGGCAACTCTCGCAACCCTTATTATTTCGCTACTTGTATAAGTATGAGTATTAATACCTTTTCTTTCTCCATTATTAATTGGTTTAATGCCCCTAGGCTCACCAAAATATATTCCTCCAGTTAATTCTCTTACAATCATAATATCTAAACCGGAAACTATTTCTGGCTTTAATGTAGAAGCATCAACTAACTGTTTAAAACAAATTGCAGGTCTTAAATTGGCAAATAATTTTAATTCTTTTCTCAGTTTTAAAAGAGCACGTTCAGGTTTTTTTGAAAATTCTAAATTATCCCACTTTGGCCCTCCAACTGCACCCAAAATAACTGCTTCACATTCTAGCGCTTTATAAAAAACTTCATCTGTTATCGGTGTCCCGTGTTTATCATACGATACTCCTCCAGCTAAACCTTCCTCAACTTCAAAATCTAAAGATTTTTTTGAATTAAACCAATTAATAATTTTTTTGACTTCATTTACTACCTCTGGTCCTATTCCATCACCAGGTAATAAAAGGAACTTTCTTTTTTTAATTTTGATCATTAAATATCCAAGGTTTATTTTTTTTTAAATCGTCCTCAAAAGATTTAATTTTCATTATTTTTTCTAAAGACAAAGCTATATCATCAAGACCCTCCAACAGACATTTTTTTTTAAATTGGTCAATATCAAATTCTATTTTCCTATTGCCAAAAATTATTTTTTGATCAATCAAGTCAATTGAAATCTCTTCTTTTCTTTTTGAATATTCAGAGATTTGTTTTATTTGCTCTTCAGTAATTTTAATTGGTAAAATACCATTTTTAAAACAATTATTATAAAAAATATCCGCATAACTTGAGCTTATTATACATGTAATACCAAAATCTAATAGTGCCCATGGTGCATGCTCCCTAGAAGAACCACAACCAAAGTTCTTGCCAGTTATCAATATTTTTGACTTATTAAATGGCTTTTGATTTAAAATAAAATTATCAATTTCTTTTCCATTATCATTATATCGCATCTCATAAAAAAGATTTTTTCCTAAACCTGTTCTTTTTATTGTTTTCAAGAATTGCTTTGGAATTATCATATCTGTATCAATATTAACCAAAGGTAAATATGCCGGTATACTTGTTAAATTAGTGAATTTTTTCATTTAATTTTGATATTTTCTTACGTCTTCTAAATTTCCACTAATTGCCGCGGCCGCAGCCATAGCGGGACTAACTAGGTGGGTCCTTCCTCCTCTTCCTTGTCTTCCTTCAAAATTTCTGTTTGATGTAGAAGCGCACCTTTCTTCTGGCTTAAGTTTATCTGCATTCATAGCTAAACACATAGAACATCCAGGCTCTCTCCACTCAAATCCTGATTTTATAAATATTTTATCTAATCCTTCTTGCTCCGCTTGCTCTTTTACCAACCCTGAACCTGGAACTACCATCGCACTTATATGATTTGCAATTTTTTTATCTTTTAATATTTTTGCTGCTTCCCTTAAATCTTCAATTCTACCATTTGTACAACTTCCAATAAAAACTTTATCAATTTTTATATCTTTTATAGCAGTGCCTGGCTTTAATCCCATGTAATTTAGAGACCTTTTTAAAGAATTTTTTTTGTCTTCATCGGTCTCTTTATCTGGATTTGGAACGTGGTCGTCTATAGTAACTACATCTTGGGGAGACGTCCCCCAAGTAACCATTGGCTTTATATCACTTCCTTCTAAAGTAATTTCTTTATCAAAGTTAGCGTCATTATCTGTATTTAATTTACTCCAATATTCTTCTGCCTTATCCCAATTTTTTTCTTTAGGTGACATTGGTCTATTTTTTAAATAGTCAAAAATTTTTTTATCTGGCTGAATCAATCCAGCTCTTGCTCCACCTTCAATTGTCATATTGCATATTGTCATTCTTTGCTCGACGCTTAGAGAAGATATTAAGTTTCCTGCATATTCTATTACATATCCTGTTCCACCCGCGGTGCCAATTTTTCCAATTATTTGTAATATTACATCTTTAGAGGTAACGCCTATCGGCAATGAGCCATTTACATTAATTCTAAAATTGCCTGATTTTTTTTGTAAAAGTGTTTGAGTTGCTAAAACATGTTCAACCTCTGATGTTCCGATCCCAAATGCAAGCGCACCAAATGCGCCATGCGTTGCTGTATGACTGTCACCACAAACTATAATTGTTCCTGGTTGTGTAAATCCTTGTTCTGGTCCAATGATATGAACGATTCCTTGGCGTTTGTCACTCATGCCAAATAATTTAATACCAAATTCATTACAATTTCTTTCTAATGTTTCTACTTGTATCTTAGACTCTTGGTCAGATATTCCTTTAGTTCTATCCGTCGTAGGAACATTGTGATCAGCAACAGCTAGCGTAAGGTTAGGTTGTCTTACTTTTCTTCCCGAGGATCTAAGTCCTTCAAAAGCCTGTGGACTAGTGACTTCATGAACCAAATGTCTATCAACAAAAAGTAATGAAGTTCCATCATCTTGTTGATGTACAAGGTGTTCACTCCAAATTTTATCGTACAAAGTTTTAGACATTTAGAAAAAAATTATTTTTTTTCTTTAGAAATTTCCTTATTTGATACTTCTTCTTTTTTTTTTGTATCAATTTCATCTTTTTGCTCTTTATTTATAGACTCTGCTGCTAGATTTTGTTCTTTAATATCCTCTGTTTTTGTATCTAGCTCAATACCAATTTTCTTTTTAATTTTTTCTGATATTCGTGCTGATTTTCCTGTTCTTTCTCTTAAGTAATAAAGTTTCGCTCTCCTAACTTTTCCAGATCTTGTAACTTTGATAGAGTCAACAATTGGACTATAAAGTGCAAAAGTTCTTTCCACCCCTTCTCCAAATGAAATTTTCCTTACAGTAAAAGAAGAATTTATATCTCGATTTTTTTTTGCAATACATACACCTTCAAAATATTGAATTCTATCTCTTTTTCCTTCAGTAATCTTTACGCCTACTTTAATA
>MDSV01019274.1_pt1 | contig 13014 bp, 5 predicted proteins | sample 810851 | NCBI WGS metagenome assembly MDSV01 (sample SAMN05326640, study PRJNA326480) | marine metagenome | isolation source: seawater | place: Atlantic Ocean: North East | collected 2012 | reverse complement strand
TATTGTTAATATTAAAAGATCTGACAGACTGTATATCAGCAATGACAAGGCTGTCTTTATAAACAGCTAAGCCTCCTGGATGTGAGATGCCACCAGGCAGTATTTCTTCAGTATTATCTCCGTTAACTTTTAAGATTGAACCATCAGCATAACTTGAAACAAATATTTCATCTTTATCATTAAAAGCAAAGTTATCTAAGCCTGTAAGTAGGTTGGCTATAGTTACTAATTCTCCATCAATTACTTTTAATACTTTTCCATCTGCAGTATCCAAGATATGTAGTATTCCATTAGAATCAAACTTTACTGCAGCTGGAACATTTAATCCTGTTGCCTCGACTCTCATATCTCCAGTATCTACGTTTATGCTCACAACTTCATTTTTAAACCACCTTGGTCCATACAATCTTCCATCAGGACCCCAATCCATTCCATTCAAGCCGCAATAAGGCCCTAGCCCTTCTTTTATACTTCTAGGTTCTCCTATTCCTAGGGGATCAACTTCAAATAAACCATCATCGTAAAAGCATTGAGCAACAAATAATCTCCCTTCATCAGAAAAAGTTATAGGATTTACACCCGGCCCCAAATTAGCAGCTATAATTTTCTTTCCTTCAGAATTAAAGCCTGCGACCTCTCCTGTAAGGATAGTGGTCCAATAAAATTCTCCTGCGTTGTTAAATGCTACATCATCAGGTCCAAAAACACCTTCTTCTGGACCATATCTCTTAATTATCTTTTTAGACTTTGTATCTACCACAGATATATCGGATCCAATAACAGAAGTGGCATATAAAAAACCATCCGGACCAAAATGTATTCCATTTACACCAGAAATTTTTGCTCCACTAGAAAATAATTCAACATTTGAACTACTGCCATTTGAGCAAGCACCCAATATGCATAAACACAAAACAATTATAGAAAAATTCTTCATAATATATTCTCTATTAACTTCATAGTCAGTTACCTAACTGTATTAAGTTTACCTAAACTCTCAAGCTCTTCTCGAGTAAAATTATCTTGATCTTCATCGGAATATATTTCATCTTCAAACCATCTAACGAATTCTTCAGTTCTATTTCTCTTCCATCCGCTCCATACTAGTTTAGCATTTGCTGTTTTCATTACTCCTAATTTGAGTGTTCTCATCCTTGTATCTAAATGGCTCTTATCTACAAGTCCTGCATTAACTTTGTCGTATACATCAAAAATATCAACTAGGTAAGTAAGAATTGCCATTTGTATTCTCCAAGACTCAGAAGGTGTTAGGTTATCTGAGTTCCAATCCTTGGACATGAATTCAGCATATTCTTGATCTTTAGATGTTTGAAAATATCTATCGTAAAGTCTTTGTGTTAGTGAATGTCCAAATTGAGCTTTGGTTATTATATTCTGCTGATGTATTTGAATGCCTAAATAAACTACTGACACTACTACACCTAACGAGGCTATTATTTGAACAGTCAGAATAATAATTTCTTGATCAAAGGTCATATTACCTCTCTCTAAATGCTTTATTCTTAATGTTGGTAACTGGTTGCATCAAATAGGTAAGTATAGTTTTACTTCCACTGACTATGTTAACCGTCGCTTGCATACCAGGAAGTAATTCTAATTGCCTAGACATACTTGTAATTCCATCTGCAGGCATACTTACTAGACAAACATACCAGGTAGATCCGTCATCTTTTGTGACGGTATCTGCACTAACATTAAGAACTTCACCTTCTAAACTTCCATACACAGCAAAATCGAAAGCACTTAGTTGAATGATAGCTTTTTGTCCTTTTATTACATAAGCAATATCCATTGGCGAGACTTCAACCTCTAAGACAAGTTCATCGTTTGAAGGAATGATTTCTAATAAAGGACTTCCTGGTTGGGCAACGCCACCTGTAGTGTTTACTAACATCCTATTGATAACACCATCCATAGGAGAAACTACACTAGTTCTTTTTAATTTATCTTCTAGGTTTGGAATTTGATCACTAAGCGCTTCATATTCTGAATTTGTTTGAGCAATTCTTTGGAGTAGTCGAATAAAGTTTATTCTTGGTTCAACTTCTTGCTCCACTAAAGGTTTTAATATATCTCGTTCTTCTTCTAATAGAGATAGAGATTCTTCAAGAGATATCAGTTGTTTTTTCGTTGAATTCAGATCGCCTTTAAACTGAGTTTCATCAAATTTTACTAATAGATCACCTTTGCTAACTTCCTGGCCCGTTTTAACAACTATATCTTGAATTATTCCTCCTTCAAGATTCTGTATTACTTGTACTTTACTAGATGCTATAACTTTTCCTTGACCTCTAGTTACTTCTTCAAGTTCTGCATTTGAAGCCCAAATAAAGAAAGAAATAAAAAAAGCAAAGATTATATAAAGAATAAGGTCTGGTTTAGGCGCTGAAACAACTCCTCTAAGTTTACCCGCTATATTTATTAATAAATTCTTTATTTGACTCATGAGGGATTAAGTTTTTTTAAGATTTCTTCTTTAGTTCCATCTTCAACGATATTACCATCGTGCATGACGATAACTCTATCCACTAAATTTAAAAGAGGCATTCTATGGGTAACGACTAACATAGTAGACTCTTTTAATATTTCCTTTACTTGATTAATAAATAGATTTTCTGAATTCATGTCCATTGCCGATGTGGGTTCATCTAAAATAAAGTGTGAGGGCTTATGTACTATAGCCCTAGCTAAAGCAATCGCCTGTCTTTGTCCTCCAGATAGTCCCTTCCCTCCATCAGCTAGAACTAAATCATAGCCTCCAGGAATTTTACTGATGAATTCATCTAAACCAGATAGTATTCCTGCCTGAAGTAAGTCTTCTTCAGAAATATCTTCCCTTCCCATAGTAATATTTTCTCTAACGGATCCTGAAAATAATTGAACATCTTGTAAAACAATACCAATAGATCTAGAAATATCTTGAGAATGGATTTGTTTAATATCAACACCATCATACATAACCAATCCATCTGTAGCCTTAAATAAGCCGGAAGCTAGTTTCATTAATGTACTTTTTCCAGAACCATTTCTTCCAAGGATAGCTACCTTTTCTCCTTCTTCAATTTTTAAATTTATCTGCTTAAGGGTATCAATTTCTGCTTCAGGATATCTGTACGAAGTTGACTTAAATTCTATAGAACCTAATTTACTTCTTCTTATAGCATTCTCATTCTTAATAGAAAGATCATCAGATTTAGTTTCTTCCATGAAACTTGCTAAGCGTTGATATGAGGTCCTGGCATTATTTGCACGTCCAAATAAGTTAGCTATTTGTGCTAATGGAGCTAAAGTTCTAGAAGATAAAAGCACAGCAGCAACCATTCCACCCATGCTTACTGTGCCTTCCGAAACTAAAAATACTCCATAAAAAACAATTCCCACTAAACATATTTGTTGTGCAGATTGGGCTGAATTAACTGCTATTTGAGCTAAAGATCGAGATAATCTACTTCTGCTAGATTGTTTAGTGGCTGCATCTTTCCATCTATTTTTAACTAAATCACCACCACCTAAAACTTTTATTGACTCTATACCAGTTATAGTTTCGACTAATACTGATTGTTTCTCTTGATTGTGCTCACCAAGATCAGCACTGACTCTTGCTAAAAATGGCTGTAAAGCTATTCCTATGAGTAAAACTACTGGCACTGCAACTAACGGAATATAAGCTAGAGGCCCACCAATTAAATAGATAACGTATATGAATAGAAATATAAAAGGTATATCAACAATCAAGGATAGTGTTGCTGAAGTAAAAAAATCTCTAACGGAATCGAATTCCCTGAAGGTATTTGCAGTAGCTCCCACTGGACCTGTTACAACTGCTGTTGGGGCGTCTAGCAATCTATTGAAGATAGTGTCCCCTACATCCTTATCTACATATTCTCCTGCGAAATCAATAAAATATGTTTTAAGCATTTTAAGAATAAAATCAAAAATGATAACTAAAGCCATGCCAATAGTTAGGGCATAAAGCGACTCATAAGCTGAATTAGGCAGCACCCTATCGTAGACTACCATAATAAAAATAGAACTTCCCACGGACATGAAATTTACTAAAGTAGCCGCCAACATCACTTTGTAATAAGTTCTTTTGTTTTCTACAAAAGCAGACCAGAACCAATGATCAACTAGTTTCATCTTAATTAATTTTTATTTTAAACTCCTCTCCGAGCTCACCCGTTAACTTTAAGTATACATAGTTCTCAATTTGAGAGGAACGAAGTGCTTCCAATAAAGATTGTGAAGATTCTAAAAAATCTCTTTCAGTTTGTAATAAGTCAAGAAGAAGAACGTTTGAAGTTTGAAACTGTTCGTTAGCATAATATTGAGATAATTTATTTGCTTCATATGCTTTTCTATATGCATCTAAATTACTTGGCATTATTTTTATGTTTTGTAATGCGTTATTCATTTCAGCTTCTAAATTCCTAATGAGAGAATCTCTAGAATTTTGGTAAGAATCTGATTCCGCTTTAGCTTGTTCTTTTAGAGCAGAATTTCTTCCTCCAGTGAATACGTCATAAGATAAATTAAGACCAGAATATACATCATATTCATCAGATTGATCGCTAATATTATATTGAGATCCTCTAATTTCAAGATCTAAGCGTGGGAGAGATTGAGCTCTTACTTTTTGACTATTAAATAACGAAGCTTGTAATGATTTAGTGGATTTTAAGATCTCCGGATTTCCTATCATCATAATTTTTCTTGATTCATCTAGTGATCTAGATTGTATGTTCTTCACAATCAAAGGTAACTTAGATGGTAGATCTGCATCAGGAAAATAAATTCTATATTCTGCTATTGCTCTAGATAAATTTTGTTTTACAGAAATTAGTTTTGCATATGCTTCTGCTTCTCTTGCATTAGCTCTGCTTAACTCTCTAGGCGCAGACATTCCTCCCTCAACTTTCTTTTTAATTCTATCGGCAATGTTTTTATGTCTCAGATAAGAATCTTCGATAGTCTGAGTGAAGAGAGTATAGGCAGAAACATTTATATAACTAACCACAGAGTTATAAATTAGGTTCAATATTGTAGAAGAGAGATCAGCTTTAGTTCCTTCAAATATTGCTTCACTCTGAGAAATTCCACTTCTAGTTGAACCAAAATCATATAAAAGCTGGCTGACAGTTATGGTCGCATCTGTCTTATGCTCTGACCTGGATTTTTCAACTAGATTATTTGTTCCATCTTCGAAGTTTCTATCAAGCTGATTATTAGAGTCAATAATCAATCTTACTTGTGGTAATAAATTTGATTTAGATCCTTTCAAACTTGCTCCAGCAGCTCTTAAAGAGTCAAGAGCAGCTAAATACTCAGGATGGTTACTAACGGCCTTACTCACATGTTTATTAAATACAACATACTCATCTTCTGACATATAAGGATTCAATAAATTATCTGCCTCTAAAGTTAGAAAACTAAGAGTAAGAAATACACTAAATGTAAGTTTACAAAACATTAAAATAAATCTTAAAAGTTAATCAATAAACCAGCATAAATTTGACCATAAGGATGGTCAAATAAATGATTAGATCTTCTATTATAGGCTAACGGATTCTCGCCAAGTAAATAATTGGTTGAAGCTGACAATTTAAGGTACAAGATAGAATTATTTTGTATTTGATATAGAAGTGAAATATCTAACAAATGGTTCTTATTAAAGTCTTTTTTATTAGGATTATTAAGATAATCTTTACGTTTAACTTTAATAAAACTATACATACCTGAGACCGCAAACTTATTACCTATTGGATATAGGTTGCTTAAAGAATATTTAAATGTATTTTCATTCCAGGGAGTTAATTGCGGTAATTCATTTTTGAAATTGTCTAGCAAATCTCCTGCGTTTTGACCACTTATTGTTAATCCTCTAATGAAGGAATCCGTAGTATTTAAAATAGTAGATTGAAATAATTGATTAATCTCTGAAGTTTTATAAGAAAAAGTATGTGAAAAATTTAATAAATTCAGGTCTTTAGGAGATATTCTTAAGTAAATACCTTTTGTATCCGAGGACCCTTCGGTTTGAAGAACTGGTTCGTAAACTAATTGACCAGTTGATTTATAGATTTCACTATCTAATAATCTAAGTTTAGCCTCATCACAAGATCCTCCTACAATAGTTGAACCAAAAGCATAACAGTCAATTTTTACAGGGTCTTGGTTTTCTTCTTTAAAGAGAATGCCAATATCAAAATATCTTGCTTCAGTCTCTTTAAATTTATAAGAAAAGTATAAAGCTTGAGTGTTAACTTTGGTTTTTAAGCTTTTTGGAAATGTATTTCTAATGACTTCTCCATATGAATCAACTAATTCATAACCAAGTTTTATTTTCTTCCAGTTATAACTTATAAAGAAAGATTCTGTAGTAGCTTCTTTTGGCTTAGTAGAGGTTAATTTATCAGAATAATTTAAGATATCTAAGGACTCATCAAACTTACCGTACACTAGACCAAAAGTAAGTGGACCGCTTAAATTATGCGAAATTATATTATCAATATTTTCATATTCTCCTGGTTGGAGGCTTAAAGGGAGAAGAATAAGTAACCCCTTGAGTAATAAAGTTAACTTTCTCAAGGGGTTTCTCTGTTAAATAGAGTCAATAATGAATAATAATTCTTCTTCGTCTATATCATCGATTATTTGTAGGTAATCATTGGTCGATTCTACAGATTGTTCATTAAATTCATTTAAATCAAAATTATCTTCTAAGACTTCTATTCCATTTTTAAATTGTTCTACATTAATTTCTAAGTTATTAAAATTAATACCATCATTACCATCAATTAATGTATTGAATTCTGGAGTTGAATTGATTAGGTTAGGACTACTAATACTTGAACTCACTGGGGCAGAAGAATCTGACCCTTCTCCGTCTAGATTTAATTCGCCATCTTCAGTTTCGTAACCTGCATCTGAAAGACTTGTACTAATGGTTACACCGCTTAGTGAAGAAGTATTATAGCTTCCATCAACCAACACAAAGTCATCAGCAGTAATACTTGAAGCTGTAGTGTTCCAAAGTATTAACCAATACTGAACATCAGAATCAGAACCTCTTTCTGTAGCTCCTGTAAGTAGGAAAGTATGGTTTGCAAAAGAGCCTGTTCCTTGAACAACAACTATAGTCTTACCTGACCAATCGCTACCTCTTAAACCAATTTTGTCTGCACCGTCTTGGAAATCGACAACAATTCCTTGTATATTCCAATATTCATCATAATTGATTACTCCATCACTATTCGAATCATTACCGCTGAAACTACTTCCAGAATCCCATCTATAACTGGCATTATTGTATTCAAGAATAAATACATCATTACCGTCACCACCTTTCATTCTTAGTTCACGTTGTGAGCTAGAATAAAGTTTGTCATCTCCAGGTCCTCCGTCAAACAACATACTTGTGCCGCTATTATTAGTATCTTTAATAATGTCATCACCTGCACCACCATAAACATGCGATGCTCCGCGTCCTGCAGATACGGTTATATCATCATTTCCTGCGCCAGCCACATAAATGGTATCTGAATCAGATGTACTTAAAGTGACAGTATCATTTCCTGACGTACCATATGTTACTGTTGAACCTTTTTGGTAAGCAGTATCGCGTAAACCCTCTCCAGCAGGAAACAAAATTCCATTATATGCAGCAGCACCTGTATCTATAGTTCTAGCGTAAACAAGTGATCCACTCGATACAGTTGTTGAGCCGGTATATTTAAATCCAGAATCGCTGTAGATATCATCTATTAATGCAGTATTTAAAGCATCAGTTGCTGTGCTAGTGAATTCAGATAAAAGTAACGTATCAAAACCATTAACTAGGGCAGCAAAGTCTTTAGCCATTTCAGATCCATCAATTTGAATTCCTTCCCTTATACCTGAGGGCCCTCTTACAGCAGAAACATATGTATTAATTAGGTTAAGTACTGCTGTGTAAATAGGATCATACAAAGTTGCATCTTCTGATATTTCTCCAGTTAAATATGTAGATATATCAGAAATATCTGAATTACTTAATAAAATGTCTGTAAAAGAAGTTGAGGATGAGCTTAAAGTTGCATTGTTAGCATCTGTAAGTGTTTTAAGTTCAGTAGCTAAAGTAGGTTGAATAGCAACTAAAACTTTATCAACTAAACTATCAAAACTTACCGTAGAAGAAGATTCATCATCTGAAATATTTACTGTAACTGTTGATTGAGGAAGTATAACTTTTCCAACCGAATCCGAAGCAACTCTAATACCATAAATGATTGTTTCATCACCTTCGGTAGAGCTATCATTTCTTACGTCAACATTAATCACAGCTGTACTTTGACCTTTTACAAAGGTTACCGACCTGTAACCAGAATCATCTGACCACCACCAGAAATCATCATTAGTAGTAGCCGTTCCACCACTAATATTATACTCAAGCGTAAAGGTTTCCGTAGCAGGTTTACTTAGTGTTAAAGTAATCTGATCCCATCCTCTAGCTTCTGAGACAGTTACGTCTTCGAAATAAACAACAGGTGTTGTGGTAGCAGCTAGTTTAAAAGGGGCTACCACTTTATCAAATGTCTCACCAGATGAGGTTTTTAGAGAAGCACCTGTAAAGCTAAGCTCAGTATAATAATTACCGTTACTCGCTGTTGAGGTTGTAAAGTAAGTGCTAAGATTGGTTTCAGGTATTCCTCTTGAAAATACTTCATTGAAATCTACAACAAAAGTAGGTACACCAGCATCTGAAACTTCTATGGTAACCATGTTGCCACTATGCTGAACTGTAGTTGAAGTTGCCGTGCCATCCTCTCCAGTGTAGATAACAGTAATATCAGAAGAACCAGGAACATAAACATAGTTTGGAGATCCAACCGCTTCAGTAGGATCAACTAAAACTTGAAATCTAACTTCTATCGATCTTTCGCCAGTGTCTATTGTTGCATCTGAACCATCTATTAGTTTACCAACAAAATCAATGGTCTGTGCAGTTGTAGGTAATGTACCAACTTCAACTTCAATTTTCAGTCCTTTAGCTCCAGCTTTAAGGTCCAGGGCGTCTTGCATGGCGCTCTGATTTATCTCTATATTTGAAGAATCTAGGGTAAGCACATTGCTAGTAACAGTGTATGAAGGTGTGTGTTTAACCGTTACCGACCCCTCATGATCAGTTATTGTTACTGGTTTACTTTCAGCTAATCTAAATCCATCAAAAACCGTTTTACCTGTTACAAGTTCTGCTATGGCATCCATTGCCGCTTGATACGCAGCTTGCTGAATTGATGAAGTTTGAGATGCAGTTAAAGAACCAGCAGAAAAACCAGTTACATTTGATGTTCCGCTAACTTTTGCATTAACATCAGCAAGAGCATCACTAATAATTTGAATAGCGGCTTTAGAAGAAGCATCACCGATTAAAGAAAATAGGTTGTTTAAAGTAAATACATTTAAATTAAAAGTTTCCCATTCTCCGGCGGTAGAATTACCATCTAATCTATTTTTAATATCATAAAATCTTTCTCCATAGAAATTTCCGTCACCTTCCATCCATAATGGATCCATGCCGAAAGAATTTAGAATATCTAGCATCGTATCTTTATCTGAAATACTTCTGTCTATACCTTGCATGCTTAATGCAACTGACGAAGTTGGACTTAAAGAATATTCGCCCCAATCTCTATTAGAAGCTAGTTTAAGATTAGAATTAATTTTAAGAACTCCTGTATTAGCTTTACCTGAGCCCATGTCATATCCGCCCGTTGCTAAAATAGGCGCGTCTTGATCTGATTTTGATACTGCTAAAGTAAATCTACCTTCTGTATTAGTAGTAGTATTAGGTTCTCCAGCGTCTTTAACTCCATCGTTATCTAAGTCTTGCCAAACAGTTGCTGCACCTAATGCATAAGAACCGATCATTGCTGTTCCGTTTACAGTTAAACTGCCATCACCAATGCTATCTTCTACATTAAAATAGAAGGTTTTCTTAACTGCTGTTGATTTACCGTCAGTAATACTTACATATACTTTTACAGTTGTAGGTCCTGTTTCGTAACTTAAAGTTGAGTTAGGTGAAAGGACACCAGTTGAAGAAAGTGTAAATGGAGCAGAACTAATAGCATTTTCCACTGAATCACCATTTTCATTTTGACCATATCTTATGTAATTAAAATTATCACCCCACAGTTCAACCGCTAAAAGCTCCCAAGTTAAGGTATCAAAATCTAGATCAAAACCTTTGATTTGAATTTCTTGTGTAGCAGCATCATCCACAAACTTAGCTCCACTACCCCACATATCTTTAAAGAAAGGCAATTTGTTCGTAGGATCATAGCCAGCATAATCCGGTAAGTTTCTAACATCGATGTATAGTTCTTGAGTATTAATGGCATTAGATTCTCCTGATCCATCGTCTCCAATAATTTTAATCCTGTAAGAGTTTAACCATCTAAGGTTATTTGCAGAAACACTACTAAAATCTGATTCGGCATTACCCATTGCTGCTGCGCCCGAAGAAATTGAAGCTGGAGCTTCGTAATTAGGAGCCGCCTTAAAGGTAACTTCACCAGTAGTTGAATTAATATTGAATAAAGCTGAATCAGGGTAAGTTGGATCTAAAGAATAAGTAATTGTATCTCCATCTCTGTCCCAAGAATCTTTTACCGCTCCGAAAACTGCTACGGAATTTTCATAAACTGTTTTCCATTGGTACCAAAATTCAGGTTGTTTATTTTCGCCTGCAACGGATTTACCTAATTCTCTTTTACCATATATTACAGAAATACCTGATTCTATTTTGACTCTTCCATCCCATAACTCATATACGTTATAAGTAATTCCATCTTCAACTGTTGTACCTTTAAACCTGAAAGGTTCAAATTCTGTTTTTAATGTGGAGCCTTCATTATAGGTATATTCATGACCTAACAGTCTTACAGTATCTGTATCATCTCCTCTTATAGTCCAAGTACGGTTATCCCAACTCATTCGCTGTAAAGCATCCCAGGATATATTTAGCACATCACTAAATACAGTTTCATTATTTATCAGAATTGTTGATTCAGTTCTACCTATTGCTGCATTGGTTGGATTGCTTAATGTAATCTTAAATGTTTCTGGACCCTCTGCATTATCATCTTTCGTTACTGGTATACTAAAAGTACCTGAGGTTTGCCCAGCAGCAATAGTTAATGTACCTGAAGTAGAAGTATAGTCAGATCCGGCCAAAGCAGTTCCATCTGATGTAGAGTAATCTATAGTGACATCAGATGATGAAGCTTTACTTAAATTGACAGTTATAACAGCTGTTTCAGAACTTTCTTTTGTTTCAACATTGTCTACATAAGCTGTAATTGAAGGATTTGCTGCTACTGCAAAACCCCCTTGAACACTTGTAAAGACGTTATCATTTTCATCTAAAAATTCTAAATCACTAAAAGAAACATCAAAATAATAGTCTCCACTTGAAATATAGCCAGTTAAATCAATTCCTTCTGCTTCGCCTTGATTAGAAAAGAAACTAGCTATCCTGAAATCAATACCTGGAAAGCCATTGGTATCTTGAGTGACGGTTACAGCATCGCTTTCAACATTTGTCCATGTTCTAGTTAAGGACGTGCCTTCTGCACTTAAATAGTTAACGGTTATAGTTTGAACTGGTAAAGTGATGGTTACGGTAGATCCGTCAGAAGTCCAATTAAGTTGTAAAGTTGTCTCAAGTAACCTTTCAGTTCCAGATTGAGTAGCGTCTGTTCCGTCATATAACTTTAATGTTACTGTCGAACTTCCTGAACTATTCGCTGCAGGTATACTGTCCAACTGAAATCTTAATATTGGAGAAGTTCCAGTTGTAGGTGTAGAAGATACTATATCTGCCAAATTAGCTTGATTTAAGGAACCTCCAATCAAACTTGCTGTTAATTTTGAACCTGATGCTGAAGTATATAAACTGTGGATTGCGCCATCAGAATCAGCGATAGTTACCTTATTTGAGGCTAGTCTGAAACCAAGGGTTTCTAATTGATTTATGTTGTAATCTTTATTTACTGACGATTGCGAGTCTCTTAAATCAATAGCTTCAATACTTTCAAGTCTATTTCTCCAACCCTCTTCTTGAACTTGGTTACCAGATTCATCTGTATAAGTCCAAGTTTCCTTTACAGAAACAAGCTTATTAAGGTCTATACCTGTGTAATCAGGATTACCATCACTATTGGCGTCATCGTATTCTAGGCCTACACTACTTAATCCAGCTAGAATTAATGTGTCTGTACCACTACCTCCCTTTATGTATTCAGGAAGGCTAGTAATATTTGAAAAATCAAATATATCATCTCCAGATCCACCATCTAATACATCAAGACCTTCACCGATTATTAACTTATCATTTCCTGAACCTCCATCGATAGCATCAGCACCAGGTCCACCATCTAAGGTGTCGTTACCTTGATCACCAAAAATAACGTCATCTCCACCGCCACCGGTAATAATATCGTCACCTTTCTTACCAAAAATAGTCTCTTTAATATCAGTACCTGCAATAGTTTCACTAGCTGCTGTACCTGTTAAATTACTTAAAGAATCTGCGTTTGTGTAAGAAGAGAATTTAGATAGAAGGTTTCTTTCAAATGTTTCTTCTAACTCCTCGTTAAATCTCCTAAATGAATCAGCTTGATAATTTCCAAACCAATCTTCTGCTTGAGTTTGAGCATCGGCCATAGCAAAGAAACTGAAATCAAATTGTATTTCCTCTGCAATCGCCTTCATGTCAATATCCATTAACGAACCTTGCACGGCTGATATTTGACTAAGAACAAGATCAACCATAGACACATTTAGAGTGCCGTCATCATTCATGAAATTAGCTTCAGCTATAGAAATTTTTCCTACGTTATCTGAAATAAGATCTTTGACTTCAATAAATACATTGAAGGCAATGTTTGAAACTCTCTCTGAATTGTTCCAATCTATCCAGTATCCACCCCATTCTTGTTTTTCCAATAC
>MDSV01176682.1_pt1 | contig 13015 bp, 14 predicted proteins | sample 810851 | NCBI WGS metagenome assembly MDSV01 (sample SAMN05326640, study PRJNA326480) | marine metagenome | isolation source: seawater | place: Atlantic Ocean: North East | collected 2012 | reverse complement strand
TGTATGATGGCAGGAACAGCATCATTACCTCACGTTATGATGAGATACTTTACTACTCCAAGTGTAAAAACAGCTAGAAGATCAGTAGGATGGTCGTTATTCTTCATATTCCTACTTTACTCTTCAGCTCCAATGTTAGCTACCTTATCAAAAATTTCATTGCTAGATCCTAATTTGGCAACTGGTATTATTGGTAAATCTATAACTGAAGTTCAAGCTCTTGACTGGTATCAAAACTGGAACCAAGCGAAATTAATGTTTGTAAGTGACTTTAACGGTAATGGAACTTTAGAACTTAATGAGTTCTTTATGAAAGGTGATGCTGTAGTGTTAGCAACACCAGAAATTGCTGGATTACCTTATGTAATATCTGGACTTGTTGCTGCTGGGGGTATGGCCGCTGCCATGTCAACTGCAGATGGACTAGTTTTAGCTATTTCAAATGCTTTGTCTCATGACTTATACTACAAGATCATTGATCCTAAAGCAGACACTGCAAAAAGATTAATTGTTGCAAGGGTACTACTTGTAATAATTGGTTTTGCAGGAGCTACTATCGCTGCCTTGGAAATTAATGATATCCTTGGGTCAGTTATTTGGGCTTTTGACTTTGCAATGTCTGGACTATTCTTCCCACTTGTACTCGGTGTATGGTGGAAAAGAGCTAATGCACCAGGTGCTGTTGCAGGAATGCTGCTAGGACTTGGTTCTGGAACTGCTTATCTAGTTTGGGTCAAATGGTTTGGTGGAGCAGGTTTCCTAGAGATCACAACTAATACCTTTGGACTTGTTGGAGCATCTGTAAGTTTAGTTTCAATGGTTGTTGTTAGTTTAATGACTGCAGAACCAGATTCTGCAACTCAAAAAATGGTTGATGAAGTGCGTGTACCTAGCGGTAAAACGATACTTGGTAAACAACACTAAATAAATTATATTTAAAGGGGCGAAGTTTTCGCCCCTTTAATACTTAAAAAAAAATTCAAATACTTATGTCTGCTAATTTTCATCCTCTAGTATATTTAATTGATTATGTAATGGGAGTTATTATGTGGACTCTTATAGGAAGAGTTGCAATGAATATATTTCAAAAAGAAGATTCAAATTTCTTTTTTATGAAGGTTTTTGTTAAATTTACAGATCCTTTGATAAAAATATTTAAAATTATTACCCCATCTTTTATAATTAAACCCCTAGTTCCACTATATGTTGCATGGTTTTTTTATATGTTCAGATTTTATTTAATGCCATATCTGCTGGGTTATTCTGTCATGGGTATGCTATCTTTTCCATTGGAGAGTGAAATTGCTATTCAAATTTATCAAATTTTTGGGAAAAACTAATTCAAATTAAAAAATTTTATTGATACTAGTAATATAGCAATTAATGGAAAAAATTAAAATTTCACCTTCGATATTATCAGCAGATTTTAGTCAATTGAAAAATGAAATTAAAAAATTAGAAGAAGCTGGTGCAGACATGATTCATGTTGATGTAATGGATGGACATTTTGTTCCAAATTTAACTATCGGTCCTCCAGTTATTGAAGCTTTAAGACCACATACAAATATGCCTTTTGATGTTCATCTAATGATATCTCCAGTTCATAAATATATCGAAAATTATGCAAATGCTGGTGCAGATATAATTACATTTCATCCAGAGGCTACGGACGATATAAAATCTTCTATTAGTTTAATTAAAAATTTAAAAAAGAAAGTTGGATTATCACTGAATCCAAACAGCCCTATAGAAAAAATTAAAAACTTTTTACCAATAATTGATTTGGTTTTAATCATGAGTGTTTATCCAGGATTTGGAGGACAAAAATTTATGCCCGAAGTTATAGATAAAATTAAAAGTCTTAAAGATATAAAAGAAAAAAAAAATCTTATGTTCGATATCGAAGTAGATGGCGGAATTAACTTTGATAATTCAAAAATAGTTATAGATGCAGGGGCAAATATTCTTGTCTCTGGAACAACAATTTTTAAAAAAAATAAAGGTGATATAAAAAAAAATATAGAAACACTCAAAACAGTTTAAAATGTTGTTTAAAAATTCGTCTAATTATTTTGGCCAGTTTTTTTTTTTCATTTCTTCTCAAATAAGAAAAATTTATCTTAATTCGGATATTTACAATAAAAAAATTTCTAAGATATCGAACAAGAATTTAGATTATAAACCAAGTCCAAGTTTATTAGATTGTTTAATTAAATATAATAACAATAAAAATAAAATTGAAGATTTATATATTAATTCTTTTTGGACTAATAAAAATTTAACGAAAAAAGAATATAAAAGATTACATAGTTTTTATTGGTTATTTAGTCTGGACTTAAAGTCTTCAAAAAAAATTACCCAATCAGTTATAATGGATTGGATTGACGCTAATGAAAATTATAATCAAAAAAATTGGGAAATTGATACTTTGTCAAAAAGAGTTATAGCCTGGATTTCAAGTTCTAAATTAACTTATGAAGATAGTAATAATACTTACAAAGATAAATTTAATTCTATTATACAAAAACAAATTAATCACTTAATCAACGAAATTGGAAAATCTAATTTAATTGATGATAAAATGATAAGCTGTGCTGCAATAATTTTAACTGGATTATCCTACAATGAGAAAGATAAATATTTAAATTTTGGTTTTAATTTATTAAGAAAAATAATTAATTTTTCATTTGATAATCAAGGTTTTCCAAAATCAAGAAATATTAGACAATTAAATTTTTACTTAAAATATTTTATTTTGATTAGAGAATGGCTTAAAGAATCACAAAACAATATCCCTAAATACTTAGATGAAATTATTTTTTATTTAGGAAAATCATATTCATTGCTTTTTCAAGGAGTAAAAAAAAATATTCTTTTTAATGGAAATCATGAATTTAATAATCAAGACTTTGATAAATATCTAGATAATCATGGATATAAATTTAAAAACGACTCTGCAGAAATAGGTGGATATGCATTTTTAAGAAATAAAAAAACCTCATTAATTATGGATATTGGACCTTCTCCAGAAAAAAAATTTTCAAAAGATTATCAATGTGGAGCCTTATCATTTGAAATAATATCAAATAATAAAAAATTAATTTGTAATTCAGGTTATTTTCAAAAAACAAAACATAAATTAAAAAATATATCTAGATCTAGTGCTAATCATAGTACTCTAATTATTAATAATCACTCTTCCTGCTCTATAAATTCAGTAACTGATGAAGTACAATCAGGAATAAAAATACTTAATAAAAACTTATTAATTGAAAAGGATTACTGGAATATTTTAGCATCACATGATGGATATTTAAAAAAATATGGAATAATTCATGAAAGACAAATTGAATTTTTTCACAAAAAAAATAAATTTGTTGGTCAAGATAGATTAATTAATAAAAAAAATAAATTACATAATTTTGAAATTAGATTCCACTTAGAGCCTAATTTAAAAATAATGAAAACCCAGGATAATAAATCAATATTAATTGATATTGAAAATGAAGGTTGGAAATTTACTTGCGAAGATTATATTATTAACATAGAAACTGGATTATATTTTGGTAAAAAAAATTCATTTACTGAAAATCAAAATCTATTTATTTCAGGTAAAACGCAAAACGAAAAAGAATTTATTAAGTGGGAAATTGAAAAAATTACATGAAAAAAATTAAAAGAGCTTTAATTTCTTTATCAAATAAAGATAATTTAAAAACATTATTAACAAATCTATCAAAATATAAAATTGAATTAATAAGTTCAGGAGGAACATATAAAAAAATAAAAAAATTAAATTATAAATGTACTAATGTTTCAAACTATACTGGATTTCCTGAAATATTAAGTGGAAGAGTAAAGACTTTACATCCTAAAATTCATAGTGGAATTTTAAGCAAAAGAAAAAATAAAATTCATAAAAAAGATTTAAAAAAAAATAATTTTTTAGAAATAGACTTGGTTATTGTAAATTTTTATCCTTTTGAAAAAATTTTACAAGAAACACGAAATCATTCAAAAATAATTGAAAATATTGATGTTGGTGGTCCAACTATGGTTAGAGCTGCTGCTAAAAATTATAATGATGTTGTGGTTATTACCAATCCAAATCAGTATGATAATTTTATTAAAGAATTAAATACTAATAATGGTACAACATCTTTAAATTTTAGAAAAAAAATGTCTGAAGATGCTTTTTCTGAAACAGCATATTACGACTCGTTAATTTTTAATTATTTTTGTAAATTAAATAAAAATAAAATCCCACAAAAAAAAATACTTTCAAGTAACTTAATTGAAAAGTTTAGATATGGAGAAAACCCACACCAAGAAGGTGCGATTTATTCTTCTGATTCAAGTTTAGATATTAATCAAGTTCATGGAAAAAAGTTAAGCTACAATAATTATAATGATATTTTTTCATCACTAGCTATTTCTAAATCATTACCAAATAACGTAGGGACGGTAATTATAAAACATGCAAATCCGTGTGGTGCATCTATTAAAAAAAATCAATTAGATAGCTATAAATCAGCTTTAGCTTGTGATCCAATAAGTGCGTTTGGTGGGATCGTGGCATGCAATTATAAAATTACAAAAAAAATAGCGACTGAATTATATAAAATTTTTTTTGAAGTAATAATTGGAAATGGATTTGAAAAAAATGCTCTTAAAATTTTAAAACAAAAAAAAAATTTAAGGCTAATAGATTCTAATAATGTAAAAATTATCAATACAGATCATATTATATCCAACTTTAAATCACTATTGGTTCAAACAGCAGATAATAAAAAATTTACTAAAGGTGATTTTAAAATTGTATCAAAAAGAAAACCAACAAAGAAACAATTAAATAATTTAATTTTTGCTTTTAATATATGCAGAAGTGCTAAATCAAATGCAATTGTAATTGCTAATAATGAATCTACTTTAGGAATAGGATCTGGGCAGCCAAGTAGATTAGATAGTTGTTTAATAGCAATAAAAAAAATGAATCAATTTCAACCAAAAAAATTTGAAAATTCTGTTGCCGCATCAGATGCTTTTTTTCCTTTTGTAGATGGAATTGAAAAATTAGTCCAATCTGGAATCTCAGCTATAGTCCAGCCTTATGGATCAATTAGAGACAAAGAAATTATTAGATTTGCAAACAAAACTAATACCGTTTTAGTTTTTTCTAAAACAAGGCACTTTAAACATTAATAATTTGATCAATTTTTGCAGCTAAAATAAAATCGTTTTCAGAAAGTCCTTTTATAGCATGAGTTGTTATTTTAACTTTTGCATAACCCCAACCAAAAGCTATGTCAGGATGATGTCCCTCAATTTCTGATATTTTACTAACTTCATTTATAAAACTCTGGCTACTTAAAAAATCTTTAAATGTAAATTTTTTTTCTAAAAAGAAAATTTTGTTAACATCTGGTATAACCTCCCAGCCATCAACCTTTTTTTGATATTTGTGTATTTCTGAAATATCAAACGGTAAAATACCACCTTCACATGGAACACATTTTTTTTTTATAAGATCATTCATATTTTTTTGGAGCGGGTCAAGGGAATCGAACCCTCTACCTAATCGTTGGCAACGATTCGCTCTACCAATGAGCTAGACCCGCTTATATTTAATAATTATAAAACAGGCATTTTCTAAACGCAATATTATTAAATTTCAACAATTTTTAGTACTGAGCGACACTTGTTGTTATAGTGTAGTAAATAAATTTTGTTATAATTAAATTATATGAATAAAAATAAAAGTCTTCCAAATCAAATATCAATTTTTCCTTTGTCTAATTTTATTTTTTTCCAAATACATCTGTTCCATTAAATATCTTTGAACCACGATATATCAAAATGATAGATGATAGTATGAAGTCAAATCGTATTATTGGTATGGTTCAACCAAAAAATAAAAATGAACTTTATACCATTGGATGTGCGGGTAAAATAACAAGTTTTAATGAAACTGATGATGGAAGATATTTAATTATATTAAATGGTATAAGTAGATTTAAAATATTAAAAGAAATTAAAAACGAAAAGCTTTATAGAGAGTGTCAAGTTAGTTTTGAAAATTTTATAAACGATAAAAAAAACATAAAAAATAATATGAAATTATCAGATCTAAACTTAATATTTAAAAAATTAGAAACTCTTTTTCAAAAAAGAGGATATTCAATTAATTGGAATGAAATTAAAAAACAAAGTTTTGATCAAACAATAAATACTTTAGCTATGGCATCTCCTTTTTCACTCGAAGAAAAACAAATTTTATTAGAAACTTTAGATATAGATAATAGAAAAAATCAATTAGAAAAAATTTTAAATACATATACAAACGATGAATTTCAAAATACTACAATTCAATAAACTCTAAATGCTTAGACCTTCATCAGCATACTTTAAAGCTAAATTATTAAACAAGTGATTTTTATTTAAATAATTAAATATTTTATTTGAAAAAGATTTTGAATAAAAATTATCATAATTAAAAAATTCATAAATAAAATCATTTCCAGAGGCAAATAAAAAATTTTTATGTTTTGTTGCATTTTGAAATTCTTCATAAATTGAGTAATCAATTGGTAAACCCAAACTTTTTTTATTATTAATAAAATCTAATAGAATTTTTATATCCCTAAGTGTCATATTAAATCCTTGTCCAGCAAGAGGATGTAATTGATGTAATAAATCTCCAAACGCTAAAATATTTTTATAATAATATTTTTTTAATGTTTTTAAATTTAATTTAAAATTTTCAAAATTTTCAAAACTTTTAATTTTATATTTTTTAGCATTTTTTATAATAAGATTTTTTAAAATTTTATCATTTAGTTTAATAGAATTATTTTTAATTGAAAAGATCACAGATGTTTTTGACTGACTTAATGGTAAAAATGCAAGTGGGCCATATTTAGTAAATATTTGAATTGCTTTTTGATTTTCTAATTTATTATGAGTGATTATACTTACATGAGCTGTACTATTATAATTTTTTGAAAATTTATTAAAAAAATAATTTTTGCTTAAAATATTACTTGAGTCACAATTAAAAATTAAATCATATTTTTCATTTTTTAAAATTTGATTATAAAAATTTTTTTTTGTTTTTATTTTTTTAAAATTTATATTTTTTTTTAAACTTTTTTCTAATAAATTATAAAAATCATTATTTTTTATTACTGAAAATAAATTTTTTTTTTTATTATTAAAATTTAATATTTTTTCATTTTTATAATTATAAATTTCTATCTCACTAATATTACAAATATATTTAGGCTTAATTTCTAAAATATTTTTTTTAATAAAATTTATATTATTAGAGGAAATTCCAATTGTTCCATTTTCATAGTGTTTTTTTTTCTTATTCTCACAATACATAAAAACTTTAATTTTTTTATTAATCAAAGTCTTAGCTAAAGTAAGGCTAATTAAACCATCACCAATTATACATACATTCATAATTAAAATTTAATTTTAACAATATTTATTAAATGATACAAAGTGATTAATTTGATTCATCATTATGGAAATAAAAAAAATATTAGAAAATACATCAAATTTTCTCATTAAAAGATTTATAGAGACATTTGGTCTCCTAATTTCAATATTATCAATAATGTTATTTATATCTTTGCTTAGCTTTTCTCCAGATGATCCGAACTTTATATTTCCAAAAAATACTGAAATAAAAAATTTTTTGGGATTTCAGGGAAGTTTTGTATCAGATTTATTTTTTCAATCTATAGGCTTAACATCCATTTTAACTTCTATAACTTTTTTCATCACAGGAATTAATATTATAATAAAAAAAAAAATAATTATTCTACTCAAAAATACTTTTTATTTAGTACTATACTCTTTATTATCTTCATTGTTTTTTACAATCTATTATCCTAATTCATTTTGGCTTATAATAAATGGAAATGGAGGTTTTGTTGGTGAATTATTAAACAAAACATTTTTATTTACATTAGTTCATCTTAATCAACAAATATCTTACTATGTATTAATTTTTATAATAAGTATTCTTTTTTTAATTAGTATCAACTTCAATGTTTTTTGGTTTAAGAATTTTATAAAAAAAATTTTTTCTAAAAAAGAAAAAAATTATACAAATAAAAATGAAATTATTAATGAATATATACCTCAAGATGAAATTAAAAATTTAATACAAGAAGATTTACCATTTATAAAAAATGATAAAAAAGATACATCTGGCACAAAAATATTTAAATTACCATTAATTGATTTTCTAAAAAAACTAAGTCAAGTTGAAAAAAAAAATGATCAAAAAGAAAATGAAATAGGACAAGATTTTCTAGAAAAAATTCTTTTAGATTTTGGAGTTGAGGGTAAAATAAAAAAAATAAGCCACGGGCCAGTTGTTACTTTAAACGAATTTGAACCAGCTCCTGGTATTAAAGTATCAAAAATAATTAATTTATCTGAAGACATTGCAAGAAATACAAGTTCTGAATCTGCGCGAATTGCAACTATTCCAGGGAAAAACACCATAGGTATTGAATTGCCAAAACCTTCAAGAGAATACGTTTATTTAAGTGAGATAATTGCTGAAAGTAATTTTAAAAAGAAAGACATAAAACTTCCAATTGCTTTGGGCAAAGATATTTCAGGACTCCCAATTATTGGTGATTTAACTACCATGCCTCACCTTTTAATTGCTGGTACAACTGGATCTGGTAAATCAATATGTATAAACACAATAATTTTATCATTACTTTACAGACATCCTCCTGACAGATGTAAATTTATTTTAATTGATCCTAAAATGTTAGAACTATCAACATATGAAGGAATACCTCATTTATTATGTCCTGTAATAACTGAAGCAAAAAAAGCAGCATCAGTATTAGGTTGGGTGGTAAAAGAAATGGAAAGTAGGTACCGATTAATGACTAAAGAAGGTGTTAGAAATATTGACGGGTACAATGCAAAGCATAAACTGCCTATGCCTTACATAGTTGTAATAGTTGATGAAATGTCGGATTTAATGCTTGTTGCTGGTAAAGAGATAGAAAATTATATCCAAAAATTATCTCAAATGGCTAGAGCTGCGGGCATCCATATTATTATGGCAACTCAAAGACCCAGTGTTGACGTAATAACAGGTACAATTAAAGCAAATTTTCCAACTAGAATTTCTTTTCAAGTAACTTCAAAAATTGATAGTCGAACAATTTTAGGTGAGCAAGGAGCAGAACAATTATTAGGTAAAGGGGATATGTTGTATATGTCGTCTGCAAATAGAATTGTTAGAATTCATTCACCCTTTGTTTCAGAAAATGAAATAGAAAAGGTAAATAACTACTTAAGATCACAAGCTGAACCTGATTATATAGATGAAATATTGAACTTTGCAGATGAAAAAGAACTGGGTGAAAATGTTTCAAATAAAGAAGATAGAGATGAGTTATATGGCTCCGCTCTAGATATAATAAAATCAGAGGGAAAGGCATCTACTTCTTTTTTACAAAGAAAACTACAAATTGGATATAATCGAGCAGCAAGAATTATAGATATGATGGAAGCTGAAGGTATAGTAAGTAAAGCAAATCATGTTGGTAAAAGAGATGTTCTTTAAATGTTTAAATCAAAAATAATTTTAATAATTTTTTTTTGTTTAAAATTAATTTATCCTACTATTGTATATTCAAAAAATCTCATAAAAGAAAATATTATTATTAAACTTAGTGAAACAAAAAATTTAAGTTTTAATTTCGAACAAACTATAAATGAAAAAACAGAAATAGGAAATTGTATAATCAAATATCCGAAAAAAATTTTTTGTTTATATGATAATTTTAATAAAAAAATTTTAGTTTCAAATGGAAAATCATTAGTAATTAAAAATCAAAATAATAAGCAATATTATCATTATTCTCTAGATAGGACTCCTTTAAACTATATTTTAAATAAAAATTTTTTAATTAATCAAATTAAGAATTTAGAAGGTAGAATAGTGGATAATAAATATTTTAATTTTTCACTTAAAAAAGATAATAATATAATTAATATTTTTTTTGATATCGAAACATTGAATTTAATAGGTTGGCAAACTGAAGATATTTATCAAAACTTAGTAATTACCTATATTGATAAAGTTAAAATAAATCAAAAAATTGATGAAAAAATATTTAAACTCCCTAAAAATTATTAAACTATTTCTACACTTATATTTTCTTCCTTATAAATTTTCATACCCCTTGTGATATAATTTTTTAAAGCATAGTCATGATCAAGTGAACATGTATGGACCCAAATTCTATCTATTTTAAATAAAAAAGATTTTTTAATTGCTTCTGATAGTAAATAACCTCCTAATTTTTTCCCAAAATATTCTTCTAATAATCCAAAATATACAATTTCTATTTCTTTTTTGCTCTCATGAAATAACAATTCAAAATACCCAACCAAGTCTTCTTTTTTTTTTAAAACATAAGTAAAAGTATTATTATTTGAAGTATAAGAAATCCAATTATATTCTGTCCAAGCAAGCCTATCAACCCAACGATATTTTTTTCCGATTTGCTTATATAAAAACTTATTTAATTGAAAATTTTTTCGATCAACAAAATTTATATTATAGTCATCTGACGGCCTTAAAACTTCATTTAGATCTTTAAGTGATTTAATTTCTAAATAATACCTTAAAACTTTTTTTATCACTCAACCATTTTTCCTACTTTTTCACCACCAAATAAATGGAAATGTAGATGGGGAACTTCTTGACCTCCATCTTCGTTAATATTTGCTAATGCTCTGTACCCCTTACCTTTATCTGTTGATATCCCAAGTTTTTTAGCTACAGCATTTATGCCTTTTAATAAGCCAACCATCTCATCTGAAGATGCATTTTGAGTAAAATCATCAAGATCTACATATCTTCCTTTTGGAATAACCAAAGCATGTATTTTTTTTTGTGGATTAATATCATGAAAAGATAAAACAAAATCATCCTCATAAATCTTTTTACAAGGAATTTCTCCTCTGAGTATTTTGGCAAAAATATTATTATCATCGTAACTCATTTTTCTCTTTTTTTTAGTTCATTCATTACTTCTTCAATCTTAATATCATTTGCTTCAAGATACATAATTAAATGATAAAAAACGTCAGCAGCCTCATGTATTTTATTGGTATTTTTTTCAACTGCTTCTATTAATTCATTTATTTCTTCTAAAACTTTTTCTTTGCTTAAATTTTTTTCGCTTAAAAGTCTATTAGTATAAGAGCCCTGTACTGGATTATCTTTTCTATTTCTTGCAAGTTTAAAAAGGCCTTCTAATGTATCAAGCATTCTAAATTCTAACTGGTATTCCTTTAGAGTTCAAATATTCTTTAGCTTCTTTAACAGAATATTTTCCATAATGAAATATGGACGCCGCCAAAACAGCGCTAGCATTTCCAAGTTTTATACCATCAACTAAATGATCTAAATTCCCCACTCCACCTGAAGCTATTACAGGAATATTTACTTTTGAAGATATCTTGGAAATTAAATCAATATCATATCCAATTTGAGTTCCGTCTTTATCCATAGAAGTAATTAGCAGTTCTCCTGCACCACTTTCTTCCATTTTTTTTGAAAATTCTATTGCATCTATACCTGTATTAATTCTACCTCCATGGGTAAAAATTTCCCATTTATCAAAATTTTTTTTTGCATCTATAGCAACAACAATGCACTGTGATCCAAATTTCTTAGAGCTATCAATTACTACTTCTATATTTTCTACGGCTGCTGTATTTATTGAAACTTTATCAGCTCCACATTTAAGTAATTTCGCAATATCTTCAATGCCTCTAACCCCTCCACCAACAGTTAAAGGTACAAAACATTTTTTAGATGTTTTTTCAACCACATCATAAATAATATTTCTATTTTCATTTGAAGCAGTAATATCTAAGAAACATATTTCATCTGCTCCTCCATCACTATAAATTTTAGCCTGTTCAACAGGATCGCCTGCATCTTTTAAATCAACAAAGTTAATACCTTTAACAACGCGACCATTTTTAACATCTAAACAAGGTATTATCCTATTTTTAAGCATCTATTTCTTTCACTAACTTATCTAATTTAATATCACCATCGTAAATTGCTTTACCAACTATTATACCTTCAATATTTTTTAGACTCTTTGCTTTTTTAATGTCATATATTGATGAAACTCCACCAGATATAATTACGGGACAATTTGATATTTCAGAAACTTTTAATGTTTCGTCAAAATTTGGACTTTGTTTCATGCCATCTCTATTAATATCTGTATAAATCAATCTACTAACTCCATAATCATTAACTTCTTTTAAATAATCTAAAGTCAATTGATTAGAATTTTCCTTCCAACCATAAACAGATAAATATCCATCTTTAGCATCTAAACCCAAGGCAATTTTGTTTGGAAATTTCTGACATGCCTCTTTTAAAAAATTTTTGTCCTTTATAGCGGCACTTCCCAAAATTACTTTTTCAACACCTGCATCAGTATATTTTTGAATACTTTCAAAGTTCCTAATCCCACCACCAATTTCAATTTTAAGATCAAATTTGCTAACTATTTCTTGAATAATATCCAAATTAACTGTCTCTCCGGTTAAAGCTCCATCTAAATCAACAATGTGTAAATTTTTAAAACCATGATCTTTATATTTACCTGCTTGATCAACTGGTGATATTTCATATTCAGTTTTATTATCAAAGTCTCCTTTAATTAATCTCACACACTTTTTATCTTTAATATCTATTGCAGGAAATATTTTCATAATTATGATTTCAGTCCCACAATCCCATTGCTAAATTGCAAAAAATAATACTTCAAAAAAAATTTAATAATCCCTTTTTTAAAAATATTTCTTTTAGCAACATAAGTTGCATACATAATCGATATAACAATCGCAAAAATATGACCTGATAGTGACCAATATTTAAACATTATAAATTTATAAAGTTATCAATTATTTTAAGTCCAATTTTATCACTCTTTTC
>MDSV01140365.1_pt1 | contig 13015 bp, 10 predicted proteins | sample 810851 | NCBI WGS metagenome assembly MDSV01 (sample SAMN05326640, study PRJNA326480) | marine metagenome | isolation source: seawater | place: Atlantic Ocean: North East | collected 2012 | reverse complement strand
TATACCAATCATAATTCTATCTTCATTACCATTATAACTGGCAGCATGTTTTTGAGTAGCAGGAAAAATTAATAAAAGTCCCTTGCTTGGTAAAATTTCTTTTTTAGGATCATAAAGGTTTAATATTCCTGGCTCACTTGATTTTTGATCACCTACTGAAAGATAATAAACAAGACTAAATTTTTGATATTCGTAACCCATATTTTTGTCAAAATCACTAAAATGTGCATGAGGTCTAACCCCACTTCCAGTTTTGAAAATATTAAAAAAAGACTCTTTAATGTATATTTTAGCCTTAACAGCCTCTTCCATAATCTTAACCAAATCATGTTTAGTTTTTTTAATTACATTGGACTCGTTTTGAAGCAATTCAAAGTTTGAAAATTTACCATTACCATATCTTGCATCGTATAAACCTGATTTATCAAGTTCTAATGTTCTAATTTTATATAACTCATCAATCAAACTCGAGTCAACTTCCCTTAATATTTTGAATGTATTGGTGTTAGTTATAATTTTTTTGTTATTCTTAATTGGTTTTACTATTGATTTTAGTTCTCTTAATTCGCTAATTATTTGTAAATTTTCTTTTGCTTCCTCTAGGTTTGGGTTTAATTCTAATACTTTATCAAAATTTTTTTCAGCCTCTTCTAATTTGCCTAACATTTTTAGAGTGTTTCCTAAATTATAATAACCGTTAGTAAAATCTGATTTAATTTCAATAGATTTTTGAAAGTAATTAACTGCTTCATTTAACTTACCAGAATTTTTATTAATATTTCCGAGGTTGTAGTGTGCTTGAAAGAACTCTGAATTAAGCTTTATTGCTTTTAAGTAAAGTTCTTCTGCAGATTTAAAATCTTTTTTTTTTGCACATATTAAACCCTCATTATAAAGATCAATTGATTTTTTTATGTTTGCATCGCTCATTATATTTAATAACAATAAAAGTTTACACCAATCATTATTCTATCAGATTTTCCACTATATACAGCTGAGTGTTTTCGACTAGCTGGAATTACCATTATCATACCATTGGATGGTAATACTTTTTCATCAGGGTCTTGCATTACAAAATAGCCAGGCTCCTTACAACTTTGATCTCCAACATCAAGATAATAGGTAAGACTATATTTTTGCTGATCTAATTTAAAATTTTTATCAATACTATTTAGATGATGATGGGGCACAGATCCTCCACCTGCACCCAAAATATTGAAAAATGAGTCAATTATAAAAACATTTGCTTTAATTTCATCTTTTATAATCTTAATTACGTCGTTTTTAACCTCATTTAATATTGGGTTATTGTTATCAAATATTTGATAATCGGAAGTTTTTCCATTTCCATATAAAGGACCACCTTTAGTTTTATTCAGTTCTGTTGAATTAATTTTGTATAATAAATCAACTAAATCTTTATTTGGTGATCTATAAGCGATGAATGGATTGTTACTAAATTTTTTTTTAAAATCTATATTAGCTAAATTGTTTATATTTAATTCAAGACCTATTTTTTTTAATAAATCTATTTGTTTTAATAATATATCTAAATTGTATTTAGCTAAAAATGAATTTGGATCTAATTCAAGTGATTTTTGTAAGGCTTCTTTCGCGTTACTAAGATCACCCAATTCTTGTAAAATTAATCCATAGTTAAGATGAGACAATGCGTAATTTGGGTTTAAATTTATTGCTTTTAATATAAGTTTTTTAGACTCATTTAATTTTTCTAAATCTTTATGTTTTAAATCATCGTTTAAACGTCCTCTATCAAATAAAATTAAACTTAATTGATTGTTTGCATCAGCAAATTCTGGATTTATTTTAAGAGCAATCCTTGCATTTTCTTCTGCATCCTCCAATTTACTAAGTTCTCTTTGAGCTCTACTCAAGTTTATATAGGCTTCAATAAATTTAGAATTCAAAGAAATTACTTTTTTATAAATATATTCACTTTCATCAAACTTTTTTAATTTATATTTTGTATTTCCCATGTGATAATGCGCTAAAACAAAATTTGGTTTTAACGAAATTGCTCTAGATATACTTTCATCAGCTTCTTCAAGTTTATTCATTGATTTAAGAATAATACCTAAGTTAAGGTGGATTTCAGCTAAATGAGGATTTATTTTTAATATATCCTCATAAATTTTTTTTGCATCATTCAAGTTACCTTGTTGATGAAAATTAATTGCCTTAGATAATTCTATTTTAATTTCCATAAATTAATTAAAAAAAAAAGATATTGTTAGTAATATTATAAAAAGGATCAATATTATAAAAACTGATGCACTAGATAAGTCTTTAACTTTTTTTATATCTGGATCAAATTCTTTTGTAATTCTATCTGATAATTTTTCTATCGATGTATTTAATAATTCAAAGGCTAATAATACAAAATAAACCGATATTAATATAAATTTGAACTGATTATCTATATTAGAAATAAAAAGATAAGGAAGTAAAATTAAGCCTCCAATTAATTCAAAAATAAAAGAGTGTTCTTTAAATGCTTCTTTAAGACCATTAATAGAATTTAATAAATTTTGATAAAATTTTTTCACTTAATATAAATATCATTTGCACTAACCAGAGGCAATTTTATTTTATTAGTTTTTAGTAATAATATTAAAAAATTATCTACTAATTTTTATTAAAATCTATTTAATCCAATCTGTATAAATTTGATCAACTTTATATATTTTTATAAATTTATAATAATCTTTAATTGAATTAATTGTATGAACATAAGACTTAATATCTTTTTCCTTTAATAAAATTGCTAAACCGGAACGAGCTCTTGCAGGGTTCATTGTAACTGCAAAAAGATTCATTTTATTTGCAAATGTAATTACAGCCTCATTTGATTTGTCATATTTGTATAAAGTCCAAATAATATTCTTAAAACCTAATTTTTTGACTTTATTATATTCTTTCGGATGATAAATTTGAGGAATAAATCTATTTTCATAATTTTCAAAATTTTTAGAAATAAAGGTTAATCCATCTATATTTTTATTTTTGATATCTGTTATAATTATTTTTTCGGGATTTTCATTGAGCCATTTTTTTAAGGATAGATAAGTGCATTGTAGGAATTTTTTATTTTTACTTATATATTGCTCAAATTTTTTTAAGGTTTTTAAATTTTCATTAAAACTATGTTCACATACTAATTTATCATCATCAGTAACAAAAAAATCAATTTCAAAAAATAAAAAATGATTCTTATTTGCATCCAATGCATCTATAGAATTTGTATAAGTTTGTTTTTCAAATCCACCACCAGCATGAGCTATTCTTGGTAATATATTTTTTGATATAGAACTATTTAAGTTATTTTTTTCATTAAAGTTTTTATAATTTGAATAGAAAGTATTAAAATCATCAACATTTAATTCTGAATTATCTAAATATTTGCTTTCATCAAATTTTTCAAAAGATTTATTAAAATTTTTATTTAAAAAAATTAAAATTAATAAAATAAATAGAATTATTGATATTGTTAATCTTTTATTTTTTTTCAAAAGTATAAACATCTATAAAATCCTCATAATGAACTCTTTCTCTTAATGGAAATAAAGGTGGTGTGTCCGAATAAAAAATTAACAATTCATCCTTTTTTAATTTTGACACAAATTTTGATAAACCTTTATTAAAGATTGCTTGATTGTGAAATGAATAACATATTTGATCAAAAATGTTTAATGGATGATAATCATTACATTTTAAAACATCAGTCTTTGAAATTAAATTAGTTGGAATATGATTATTAACTGTCAAAAAAATAATCATATTTTTTTTTTTAGTTATATAATTTCTTAAATAACTTAAAATTTGATCATCACAATATGATAAGTATACTCCTTCACATATTTTAATTTTTAAATTTTTTAATTGTTCAAAACCTAAAAGATTATCAAAAAAATCATTGTATCTTTTTCTACTAAAATTATTAATTGATGAACTGTGAACAAATACTTTGTTGATCGATTTATAGTTTTGAAAATAACAATTATTTTCTTTTATAAATTGATCTAATGTTTTTATTCGAAAATCTGTGAAATTTTTATTTTTTCCACAAAATAATGCTAGTTCAGCACCTTGAGTTGAATACTTTTTGCTCCATGACTTTTTATAATTTTTAATATTAATCTCATTATTTCTTTCATCTATTATGAGATTAAACAATTTCTCTTTTAAAATTTTATTTTTAAAATTTGGATATGACTCATTAATGATAATGTAAATATTATTATATTTATCAAAATTAATTATGTTTGAAAAATCATCAATATATATTTCTTTATCAACATTTTCTGTTTGGTCATAAATGATTTGAGATTTAAGCGATATAAACCAATTATCATTTCTTAAAACTGAATATTCTTGAATTGATTCTTGAAAATTAGTTATTTTATCGCGAATTTTATTAGTCAATTCAAATGGTAAAAATAAAAATATTAAAAAAAATAATAAACTTGATACAAAAATTTTGAATTTATTAATAACTAAAAATTCTTTTTTTTTACATATTAATTGACTAATTTTTTCTAAATTTAATATAAAAATTAAATTAATAATAAAATAAATTAAATAAAAAAACTTGTCTAAAAGAATAATTTTGACAAAATTGTAATCGATGTTTGTGAGATTAAATAAAATTAAATTTAAGAATTCAATATCTAGCCCATAATATTGTAAAAAAACAAATACAGTCTCTATAAAAATAAAAAAAAAAAGTAATATCGAATTTAAACAATAAATGATTGATTGAAATGAGATTAATCCTTGATTAAATGATATTGTGTCATAAAGAAAAATTAAGCCAGTAAAATTAACAAATACTAAACTTAGTAGATATTTCAAAATGAATTTAGTTCTAATCATATTTATTGAAAAATCGTATTAAAAAATCATCAAAATTTATTGTTTTTACTTCTTTATATCCTTCATAATTTTTTAAACATTTTTTATTATTTTCTTTAGGTCTTACTTTAAACGCAAATTTGGGATTATTAAGACAAATAACAGCAAAATTTTTTAATTTGAGATTTGGAATATCGGTATTATTAATGATGTGAAAATTTTTTATATTTTTCACAGTTGATATATAATTTAGAAAAAGTTTATCTTGAGGTTCAAAATAAATATTTTTTTTATTAAATTTTTTTAAAATTAATAATGTCTCATCTATTTTTGGTTTTTTTATATGACGTTCATCATAATTTATATAAACGTTTGAAATTAAAAGTATAAAAAATATAGGAAAAAGATAAACTTTTTTTTCATAAATGAATAAATTCGTATAAATAAAAATTAAGATTAGAGGTATAATAAAAATTATATATCTCGGTGCTGCTATAGGAGTCACAAATAACGACGAAATAATTACCATTAAATATGTAATAATTATAGATAAAACAATAAAAAATAATAAATCATTTTTATAAATTTTTAAAAAATTTTTAAACAAGAAAAAAACAAAAGTTAAAAGATATATAAATCCAAAAAAGATAGAACCAAAAAAAGTATTAAAAAAGTATCCAATAAAAAAATTTAAGTGCAATGTTGCAAAATGATCCCCTGAATTTAATGATTTATCAATTAAATATTCATAATTAAAATAAAAATAAACAATTAGTGAAAATATTATAAGTAAAAATAGATTTAAATTTTTTTTAAAAATTGCAAATAGAATTTGGGATGCTATTAAAGAAATTGTAAGTGGATAAATACTCAATGTTATAATATTAGATGTTAATAAAAAAAAGGTATTTCTTAAATTAAATTCTTTAATGATACTAAAAAAAATTAATAAATTTAACATTGAAAAAAAAATTAAAAACATATCGACCCTAGTTTCATTAGCCATCCACAAAATTAAAGGGGTAGATAAGAAAGCACTTGCAACAAATAAACTTTGTGAGGAGTTTAAATTTTTTTTAGCTAAAAAATAAATAGATATCGAGGAAACTACATAAAATATTGACGAAAATATCCTGCCATTCTGACTTGTAAAACCAAAAACTTCAAAAAAAAATCTTAATGTTAAATAATATAATATAGGAACATTTTCCAATGGTTTATCGGAATTTCCTTTATGTCTTTCATAAATAATATCTAATGAAGAATTTGGATCGGATGTTAGTAAAGTACACCATTCATCATACCAATAACCAGACTCATTAAAAAAATTCTGAAAAAAAAGAAAAAAAGTCAGTGTTAATAATATTACAGAACACATGTTGATTAAATTTTTATTTTTTAAAAAACTTGAACTCAAAAAAGAAAAGAAAATTTTCATATTTAATCAAACTTCAGATCTTGCTCTTATTCTCTCATAAATCAATCTTGTTTTAACTCCTAAACTTAACAAAGGATCGGGGGGTAACTTAGTTGGTTTATTTCGAGCTTCTATTGCCTTGATTTCATCAGATGACTCTTCAGATCCCTTGATTGCAATTTGTTCACCAAACAAAGTTCCAACACCAATACCTGAACCATTATAACATCCAGCTACAAATATATTTTCATCAATTTTTTCAAAAATTTGAGAACTATTTCTTGATCTAGAAACAATGCCTGACCAAGAAGATTGAATAATATCTTTTGGTAATTGTGGAAACCTTTTGTTAATTCCAATTTTTTGTAGAATTGATCTTTTTTTTAAATCTGTTTGTGACATTTTACATGGATCATAAACTTCAGCAGTATTTCTAATTAAAATTCTTCTATCTCTTGTCATTCTAATTGTGGCCCCCATTGGTCTGACTGGTAAAACTCCCCATTCTTTTGGTTCTCCAATAGATTTAAATTCTTTTTCTGAAAGTTTTCTCGACATACTTGCAGTTAATGTTATTGGAAAATTATACTGAGACTTTATACCTAATGATTTTAGAAAACCATTAGTGGCAAAAATTATCTTTTTAGTTTTTATAATTCCATTTTTAAAATTACAAATTATTGAACTATTGTTTTTTTTCCAATCAATTAACGTTGAATTTTCATAGAGATTTACATTTTCCGGCAATGTATCTATCATAGCTCTTACTAATTTACCTGGATGTAACAAAATTCCTCCTTTTGTATGTATGGCTATATTATAAAAATTTGTACCCAATTTTTTCTTTAAATCATTATTAAGCAACAAATTGTGTTTAAAACCTAATTTAGAAAGTGTCTCTGAGAAATTTTCTAAAATTTTTTTATCTTTGATTTTTGATGACGCAAAATACTTACCGCATTCATTCCAATCACAATCGACTTGATACTCTTTAATAAATTTTTTAACTGTTTCTATCCCTAATTTATAAATAGTTGTTTTTTTTTTATAATTTTCTAACTCTTTATTAGATGTAAAACCATCGTTAAGAGTCGTATCAACTAAATAACCAGAATTTCTTCCGCTAGCACCCTCACCTGCTAATTGGGCATCAACTAAAATTATTTTGTTGTCTGGATTAAGTTGGCTTAATTTTCTAGCTGCAGACAAACCTGTATAACCAGCCCCTACAATTAACCATTCACAAACTTCATTTTTTTTTAAAATATTAATACTTAATCTTGGATTTAGATCATTGATCCAGCTACAACCATTATCGTTAATAATTTGCATAATGTAAGATTACGATAATTATCTACCATTTAAAAGTTTTTAAGAATCTTTTAAATAACAAGATTATTTTAAATTTGTTAATTAAACTTTTTTAATATATTTACAATTATATTTGTTTTTTATGACTAATAAGAAATTTTTTTATTTAATTATAATAAGTTTTTTTGCCATTTTAATTTACATTCTCTCTGGGATCTATGGATTGATTGATTATAAAAAATACAAAATACATCTATTTGAAAATTCAATTGATCTAAATTTTCATTATAAATATTCAAATAGAATAAATCACTTGAGAGAAAGAAAAAAAGATGGAAAAACAACCGACTATTTATTTAATAATATAGGTAATATTAAATCTCAAAATAAAGTTTTATTTTTAGGAGACTCTTGGTTTCAGCAAATTAATAAAAATGATCATAATAGTTCTTATAAAAGTTTAGAGGAATTTTCCATGAAAAATAATTTTGAAATAACAAATGCTGGAATTACATCTTTCTCACCATCCTTAATGCAATTACAATATGGAATACTTAAAAATGAATTTAATATTGATCCATCAATATTGATAATACATATCGAGCAAACTGATATAGGTGATGAATATTGTAGATACAGAAAAATAAAGAAATATGATCATCAAAACAGTCTAGTCTCAATCAAAAGATTTGATTATGACAAAGAAATTTTTAACGGATTAAAAATATATAGATATACAGAAATTAAACTGAACAATAAAAATCTTGGCAAATTTTTTAAATTATCAAATTTTACAATTGAATATTTTTTCAAGAAAAATTTTTTTAGGATTGGTAAAATTATTGAAAATGGCTGGATGACTGACAAACAATTAAATTATTACAAATGTAGATTTGAAGTTATTCAATCGTTTCTTGAAAATGAAAACAAAGATGCAAATGAATATTTTAAAAAGACTCTGGTTGAATTTTTTAATTATTTAAATAGTCAAACTAGAGTTAAAAAAATAATTATTACCTCTTTTCCACATAAAAAGCATTTACAAAATAATTATAAAACTAATGTCTCAAATTTAATTGATGATGTGTTAGCAGATTATTCAAGTAAATTTGAACATCTCAATTTTTCAAATAGTTCATACGAAAATTTCAATTTAGATAAGTTGTATCAAACTAATGATATAGCTTCACATTTAAGACCAAAATATCATAATAAAATTTTTATAAAAAAAATCATTGAAAAATTAAACTAGTATATTGATAAATTTAATGAGATAAAAATTTAATGAAAAAAAATATTTCAGTATTATTTTTTACTTTAATTGTATCATTTTTTTTAACAGAACTTTTGTTTAGAATATTTTATCCAATTAATTTACAGAGTTGGTATGCTGAATTATTAGATCCTGAAAAAAGTTTTGTAACATTAAAAAAGAATTATCATCATAAAATTGATCGTTGGAATTATAAATATTATGCAAGTTACACTCTGGGTGAGTATAGAAATAGAATAACTCAAAATACTAAAAATGATAATAATGTTCTTATATTAGGAGACTCATTTACATTTGGATTGTATTTAAAAGATAAAGATACATATATAAATAAATTACAAAACAAGTTTAATAATTTTAATCTAATTAATAGCAGTACACCTGGTTGGGGTTTGGAAGATTATTATTTATTTACAAAAAATTTTTGTAAAGAAATTAACCCAAAAAAAATTATCATTATTTTGAACAATGGAGACATGGGAAGAATCAGAAAAAAAGTTATAATTTCGGAAAATAAAAATATCTCGTTAAAAGAAAAATACAAATCATATAAGTTTTTAGTTGAAAATTTTATGACAATCTCTTTTCTTAGAAATAATGCTTATAAAATTTGGAATTATAACAAAAAACATACAAATGATGATTTGAAAGATACAACCATTTATTTTGATCAAAATATTACTAAAGAAATAGTTAAAGACTCAAAAAAACTATTTTTAAAATTAAAAAAAGAAGCAGATAATTGCGGTGCATCATTAAATGTAATAAATTTAGGATGGTCTGATTTTAGAAACCATAAAAAAATTTTAAATAACCCTAATCAACTTTTTTTTAAAAATGAAAAAAATTTTTTTAAAAATAATCAAATTGGTTTTTTTGATAACACTCAATTTTTAAGAAATGTTCATAAAAACAAAGAACAATTCATAATTAAAAACGAAGGGCATCCCAATGAACTTGGTGCTGATGAGATATTCAATAGCCTAGAAATACATTTTAATAAAATTTTAATCTAAATAAAAATTTTTATGAAAAAAACACTTCTCTTAATTTTACTTTTACTCGAAATCCTTTTAAATGAATTTACATTAAAATATTCTTCTTTTTACAGTACTCTAGATATAAATTTCATTAATAAAATTGAATATATTTTTTCTTTAATTTTTAATTCAATCAATAAGATAAGATTTTTTAATTTAGTTATCTTAATTTATATAATCATTATTTATTTTTATTTTGAAAATTTTATTAAGCTTAGATTATTTAAAAAAATTTTAATTATAATTATATTATTAATTACTACAGATCATTTATCTGGATATGTAAATTTTGGTTATCCAAAAGCTAAAAGTGACTCATTAAGATATATATTTCCATATGATTGGATTAGAGGAGAACCAAATAAACTAGATCATAATGAATTTGGTTTTAGAGGTAAATCTCCAAATATTATAAGAGACAAAGATAAATTTATTATTGGTTTCTTCGGTGGTTCTACAGGATATAACGGAAATCCTACAATCATAGAAATTGTTTCACAAAAATTAAATGAAATAAATTTAACTACTGAAGTTATCAACTTTTCTTCTGTATCATCAAATCACAATCAACATCTTCATAGATTGTTAGAATTTTCAGAACATACATATGATTTGATAATTTTTTATGGTGGTGGGAATGAAACAATTCAATATTACTATTATGACTCTAGACCGGGCTATCCATATAATTTCTATTTATTTGATAACGATAAATACAAATTTAAGACTTTTTTAACAAAATATTCAAATTTTGTAGGAGAAATCGATAAATTGTTTAAACTTTATTTAAGTTTCAATCCATTAACCTCTGATGAAAATGATTATAAAATATGGGTAAATAAAATTAAAAATAATTATTTTAATACAATAGAAAAAACAAAAAATCTTTCAGAGAAAATAATAGAACCAAACAGATGTAATAAAACATTTTTTTTACCAATTTTTCAGCCCTTTAAAGTAGACAATGATAGAACAAAAATATTAGTAGATAGCATCAAAAAAGATTTAAAAAAAAATGAAATATATAATTTTTCAAATTTGGAGAATAAACTGATATTTACTGATTTTATTCATATAGATCAAAATTCAAAAGAAATTTTAGCTAATCAAATATTTGGTTTAGTTAAAAAAATATTTGAGAATAAAGATAATTGTAAAAGTTAAATTATTCTCAAAACTAATCTAACTCAAATTCTGTAGTATAATCTTTTTTTAAACTTTGATCTTGTTTTTTTTTATCTAAAATACAATTTCCAATTATGAGGTAATCTAATTCTGTTCCCATAAAACAATTAAAAGCGTCAGTTGGTGTATTTACAATGGGCTCACCTCTAACATTAAATGATGTATTTACTATTACAGGACATCCGGTTTTTTCATTAAACTTAGAAATTAAATCATAGTAACGATTATTATTGTTTCTTGTAACAGTCTGAATTCTTGCAGAATAATCAACATGTGTTACTGCTGGAATTTCAGATCTTTTTATATTTAACTTATCTATTCCAAACAATTTTTTTTGTTCACTGGTCATCTCTATCTTTTTTTTTGAATTTATATTTGCTACTAATAACATGTATGGACTGTCAACATTCATATCAAACCACTCTGATAAGTCTTCTCTTAGAACTGAAGGGGCAAAAGGTCTAAAGCTCTCTCTATATTTTACTTTAAGATTTAAATTTTTTTGCATCTTATCAGATCTAGGATCTCCTAAGATAGATCTAGCTCCCAAAGCCCTAGGTCCAAATTCCATTCTACCCTGAAACCACCCTATTGCTTTTTCGTTTGATAAAAATTCGGCAGTTTTATCAATTAATTCCTCATACTTAAAAGTTTCAAAATTAGCGCCTATACTTTTTAAATTCTTTTCAATTTCATCTTGATTAAATTCATTTCCTAAATATGAGCCTTTCATATCATCATTTGGGTTTACTGATCTTTTGTTTCCTTGATCAATATACCATAACGCTAACGCTGCACCTAAAGAACCACCTGCATCTCCAGCAGCAGGTTGTATCCAAATATTATCAAAAATTTTTTTTTGAAGAATTTTTCCGTTAGCAACACAATTTAGTGCTACACCACCAGCTAAACATAAATTTTTAATACCAAATTCGTTACGAATAGATTTTGCTAAATTTATCATGATATCCTCTGTCACTTTTTGTATAGATGCTGCTATATCCATATGAAATTGTGTAATCTTTTCATTTTGTGGATTACGAGGTTTTTGGCCAAACAAAACATCAAATTTTCTATTTGTCATGGTGAGTCCAGTTGCATAATTAAAATATCTTTGATCTAATCTAAAAGTTCCATCATCTTTAATATCAATCAATTGTTTTATTTTATCTTCGTAAATAGGGGTACCATAAGGTGCTAAACCCATTAATTTATATTCACCACTATTTACTTTAAAACCTGTGTAATATGTAAATGCTGAATAAAGTAACCCAAGTGAATGTGGGAAATGTATTTCCTTTTTGATCTCTAGATGATTATCTTTTCCAACTGCAATAGTGGTCGTTGCCCATTCACCCACCCCATCAGCTGTTAGTATAACCGCCTCTTTAAAAGGTGAAGGAAAAAATGCACTTGCTGCATGACTTAAATGATGGTCTGAAAAAAAAATATTTTTGTCAGACTTATAATTTTTATCGTGTTCTTTTAATTGGTTAAATAAGAAATTTTTTTGAAAAAGTTTCTCTTTAATCCATAATGGCATTGCTTTAGCAAATGAAACAAAGCCCCTGGGTGCAAAGGCAACATAAGTTTCTAATAATCTTTCAAATTTTAAGAATGGCTTTTCAAAAAAAACTATTTGATCAACTTCGTTTAATTTTAAATTTGCATAATTTAAAACAAATTCAATTGCATTATGAGGGTAATTTGGATCATGTTTTTTTCTTGTAAATCTCTCTTCCTGAGCAGCGGCAACTATTTCTCCATCTTTTAAAATACAGGCCGCGCTGTCATGATAAAATGCAGATATACCTAATATAGAATTCACTTTAAAAAATTGTATAAATAAATGGAGCTACAGCTGAACCTTGAGTTAAAACTATCAACCCACCAAATAAAACTAAAACTATTATAATT
>MDSV01144439.1_pt1 | contig 13016 bp, 10 predicted proteins | sample 810851 | NCBI WGS metagenome assembly MDSV01 (sample SAMN05326640, study PRJNA326480) | marine metagenome | isolation source: seawater | place: Atlantic Ocean: North East | collected 2012 | reverse complement strand
TGTACCTTGAAATGTACCTCAACCAATCCTGGAAAGAAAACCATGAATAAAATCATGATCTTGGGACGAGGTAATGGCGGAGAGGAAGGGATTCGAACCCTCGATACCATCTCTGGTATACTCCCTTAGCAGGGGAGCGCCTTCGACCACTCGGCCACCTCTCCGGTCCGGCCCTGATAGGCGTTTTTCGCACGTCGATCAAGACGCTCGTCGGTTTTCCGCTGAAAAAAGCAGGCGCTGCCTCCGGGGTGCGGAAAGTGGGCGGTCAAGGGGCTCAGACCTTTCCCCGCACGGCGCCGCCGGCGACCTGGACGGCGCGGCTGCCGGCGCGGATCGCGGCGGCTAGGGCTGCGGGCAGATCCGCCCCGGAAAGCCAGCCGTCGACGAAGCCGGCATTGAAGGCATCGCCCGCGCCGGTGGTGTCGATGACCGGGACGGCTTCTGCCGGGTGATGCAGGACGCGATCGGCGGAAGCGGCATAGCCGCCCCCTTCCCCGGCCTTGATGCCGACGCAGGGGAAACGCGCCTTCAGAACGTCCAGCATGGCGGTCGGGTCGCGCTTGCCGGTGATCGCGCGGGCCTCCTCGAGGTTCGGCAGAAAAACGTCCACGTCCCTGCAGTTTTCCAGCAATGACGGATCGCCGATCAGCGCGTCATCCCAGCTCGGATCGAGCGAGACCGTGAGGCCGGCGGCTTTGGCGCGGGTGACGAGATCCGGCATTTCGGCTAGCGTTGCATATTCGGCGATATGCAGATGGCGGGCCCGCGGCCACGATAGAGTTGCATCAAGCGTGGATGGCTCCGCCGCCCCTGCCCTTCGCGTCAGGAAGGCGCGTTCCGAACCGATGACCGAGGCGACGGTAAGCTGTGGTCCGGCATCGTCGGCGCGTTCCAGAAAGGAAAGATCGATGCCGCTGTCGCGAAGCTGGGGGGCGATCGCCATCGACATCGCATCATTGCCGAGACGACCGACGAGCGCGGCATGGCGGCCGATATCCACGAAATGCGCGGCCGAGATGAAGGCCCCGCCGCCGGCGGCAATCGTCAGATCGTCGGCGAACACCTCGCGCCCCAGCACCGGCATGCGCGAAAGCCCGGTAAAGATCAGGTCGCAGTAAATCCGGCCGACGCAGAGGACGGCCGACCTTTCATCATGTCCGGATGTCATCTGCGGCCCAGGCTCTTTTCGGTCTTGGCGTCGAACAGATAGAGTTTTCCGGGCATGACCGCGCATGTGACCGCCGCGCCGACCTTCGGCGATACCGTGCCCGGCGAGGTGGCGATCACGCTCTCGCCGCCGACAACGAGATGCACCATGGTTTCCGGCCCGAGCGGCTCGACCGCCTCGACCTTGCCTTCCAGCGTCAGGATCGCGTCGAGCGGCGCTTCGCCATCAACGACGGCGACGAGATCATGCGGGCGGATGCCGACAAGCACGTCGCGGCCTGCGGCGATGGTCTGACCGGGCGCGCCGAGATTGCCCGCCTTCAGCATGTTCATCGACGGCGAGCCGATGAAACGGGCGGTGAAGACGTCGGCGGGATGCTCGTAAAGCTCCACCGGTGTCCCGGTCTGCAGAATATTGCCGTCCTTCATCACGACAATGCGGTCGGCCATGGTCATGGCCTCGATCTGGTCGTGGGTGACGTAGACGGTGGTGGTCTTCAGTTCCTGGTGCAGCTTCTTGATCTCGATGCGCATCTGGGCGCGAAGCTGGGCATCGAGGTTCGACAGCGGCTCGTCGAACAGAAAGGCGGACGGATTGCGCACCATCGCCCGGCCAATCGCGACCCGCTGGCGCTGACCGCCGGAAAGCGCCGCCGGGCGGCGTTCGAGATAATCGGTGAGGCCGAGAATGCGGGCCGTGTCATCGATCCGGGCGTTTTTCTCTTCCTTGGAAAGCTTGGCGGTATAGAGGCCGAAGCCGATGTTCTGGCGCACGGTCAGATGCGGATAGATCGCGTAGTTCTGGAACACCATCGCGATGTTGCGGGCTTTTGGCGCGCGCTCGTTGACCACGTCGCCGCCGATCCGGAGCGTGCCGCCGGAGATTTCCTCCAGCCCCGCGATCATGCGGAGGGTCGTCGATTTGCCGCAGCCGGATGGACCGACGAAAACGACGAACTCGCCATCATCGATCTCGAGATCTATGCCGTGAACCGCTTCGACCTTGTCGTAGCGCTTCACCAGTTTTTGCAGTGCGATTGAAGCCATTATGCTTTTCCCCTCAACCGTTCGAAGCGGGCAGCGAGCTCCGCGCTTGCCGCGGCCAGGCGGGCGGCCTGGTCATCGGCCTGTTGCTGATAGTTCCCGAGCGTATGGCGGTAGCCGGCGATGGCGTTGCCGAGCGGTTCTTCCGCCGGCCCGCCGTAACGGGCGCGCACGCTGACAAAATATTCGGGCGAGACGATCTCGCGGAAGGCGGCCTCATCCAGCGCGGTCTCGCGTCCGGCATGGGCGGCGAAGGCCTTGTGGAACGGGGCATAGCCATCGCTTGCGAGCGCGCCAGAGGCGGCAACGACGGCACGGGCGACATCGGCGGCGATCTCGTGCGCCTGGCGGAAGGAGAGCTGCTCACGCCGCACCAGCGAATCTGCAAGTTCGGTGATGGTGATGCAGGAGCGGTCGAGATTGGCCGCCACCCGCTCGCCATTGACCTTCACGGCGGATATCAGGCTCGCCATCAGGTCGAGCACGCGGAAGCCGGTCTCGAACGCCTGATAGCCCATCGCCTGGGTCTCGCCCTCGCTGTCGTTCATGTCGGTGAACGGCGTATTGTGCATCACCGTCAGCACGGTCTGGGCGCGGCCGACGGTCTGGCTTGCGAGATGGCGCATATGCTCGATCGGCACCGGGTTGCGCTTCTGCGGCATGATCGAGGAAATCTGCACCAGCGCATTCGGCACGTAGAGCTGGCCGACCTCGAAGCTGGTCCAGAACTGGAAATCCTGGATCAGACGGCCGAGATGGAGGAACATCAGCTCAAGTGCGGCATAGGTGCCGGTGATGTAGTCGACGGCGGCAATGCAGCTATAGGAATTCTGGAGCGGCGCTTCGAAGCCCAGAAGCTCCGCCATCATGTGCCGGTCGATCGGGAAGCCCGACGTGGTGATCGCGGCAGCGCCCATGGGCGACAGGTCGACGGTCCTGCGGGCTTCGAACAGGCGTTCGATGTCGCGGGCAAGCACCTCGATCGCAGCGCCCAGATAATGACCGAACGTGGTCGGCTGGGCGGGCTGGCCGTGGGTATAGGCGACGATCAGCGTCGCCTTCTCGCGCTCCGCTGTATCGATCATCGCCGAGAGCAGGCCGAGCGCCTTGCCGAGCGCGGCATCGATATAGTGCCGGAGGCCGAGCTTGAACAGCGTGTGGTCGATGTCGTTGCGCGAACGGGCGGTGTGGAGGCGCCCGCCGAGATCGGGGCCAAGACGGGCCTTCAATTCCTTCTCGATCAGAAAGAAGAAGTCCTCGACCTCGCCGGTATATTCGAGCGTAGCTGGATCGACCTCGGCATCGATGGCGACGAGCGCATCGGCGATCTTCGATGCCTGTTCGGCGGTGAGAATGCCGGTCTCGGCAAGCATCACCAGATGGGCGCGGTCGATGGCGCGGAAGCCATCGACGAAATGGGTTTTAGCGCCGTCGAACAACGGTTTGAGCACGGTTTCCTTGTAAACCGGATCAGGAAAGCGGCTGGTATCGCCTGCGGCGGGATTGGTGTGTTTCATTGGCTTATCCCTTGACGCCGGCGAGCATGACCCCGCGCACGATATAGCGCTGGAAGATCAGGAACACGACGAGCGTTGGTATCGTGGCAAGAGCGGCACCGGTCATGATCATCTCCCACTCGATCTGGGCCTCGACGGCGAAGGAGGAGAGGCCGACCGGCAGCGTGTAGAGCTCGCTCGATGTGGTGACGATCAGCGGCCAGAAGAAGGCCGTCCAGTTGCCGAGAAAGGTGAAGATCGCAAGCGCCGAAAGCGCGGGCGCGACCAGAGGCATGGCGATCTTCCACCAGATAACGAACTCGTTCATGCCGTCGATCCGCGCGGCCTCCATGAAATCGTCCGGCACGCCCTCGAAGAACTGGCGCATCAGGAAGGTGCCGAACCCGGTCATCATGCCCGGAAACATGATGCCCCAATAGCTGTCGAGCCAGCCGAAATTGGCCGACATCAGATACCACGGGATCACCAGCATTTCCGTCGGGATCATCAGGGTCGAGAGGATCGCCAGGAAGATGAAGCGGCGGCCGCGGAACCGGAATTTTGCCAGCGTGTAGCCGACGAGGCTGTCGAAGAACACGTTCGAGCAGGTGACGATGGTGGCGATCAGCAGCGAGTTGAAGAACCAGCGGGCGAAGCCGGAAGAGGTCAGCACCTCGATGTAGTTCGCCAGCGTCGGGTCCTGCGGGATCAGCCGGAGGTCGTAGACCTGGCTCGACGGCTTCAGCGAGGTCGCGAACATGAACAGGATCGGCGTGATCATCACGATGCCGCCGATCAGGAGCAGCGTCCACATCAGCACATAGCCGGGGCGCACCTTCGGACGGAAGCGGGACACTGCGTTTTCGCCGGCAATATCGGTCATTTCTTGTCCCTCAATATCCAGAGCTGCAGGAGCGAGATCACCAGCAGGATGAGAAAGAGAACCACGGTCTGCGCGGCGGCATAGCCCATCTGGTAGGATGAGAAGGCCGACTGGTAGATCATCAGCACCAGCGGCTTGGTGGAGCCGAGCGGGCCGCCGGGATCGTTCGTGGTCATGTTGTAGACCTGATCGAAGATCCTGAGAAACCCGATCGAGGACAGGACGACAAGGAACACGGTGGTGGGCTTCAAGAGCGGCAGCGTGATCTTGCGCAGGATCGCCCATTCGCCGAGACCGTCAATCCGCGCGGCTTCATAGAAGGTCGTGGGAATGGCGCGCAGCCCCGCCATGAAGATGATGACCTGGAAGCCGAGACCAGCCCAGATCGCCGTCACCATGATCGATGGCAGCGCCTGCGTGGTGGAGCGCAGGAAGGGCTGCTGCTGAAGCCCGAATTGCGCCAGAAGGTCGTTGATGACGCCGATGGGAGCCGGCTGGTAGAACCAGCGCCAGACCCAGGCCATGGCCGCCGCCGTCGTCAGGAACGGCAGGAAATAGAGCGCACGGATGAAACCGTGGCCGAAGCGCACCCGGTCGAGGAAGAAAGCAATGGTGAAAGACAGCACCAGCGAGATCGGCGTGCCGAAGATCAGATAGGCGAAGGTATTCTTGAACACCTGCCAGAACGCCGGATCGGCGAACATCTTCCGGTAGTTTTCAAGACCGATGAATTTCGGCGGCTTCATCAGGTTCCAGTCCGTCAGCGACAGCCGGAAGGCGTCGAGGGTCGGATAGAAGCGGATGACGCTGTAAAACAGCACCGGCAGCGCCAGAAAGGTCCAGACCCAGATGAGCCGCTTGGTGTGCATTGAAAAACGGTCGGAAAAGCCGCCGCCTTCGGGGCGCTCATGGGGGCGGCTCGTGGCCGCCCCTGTTTCAGACTGAACGGGCATTTGCCGCCTCACATCGCTTCGTCGATGATCTTCTGTTCCTGCGCGGCGGCTTCCTTGATGCTGTCGGCGGGCGACTGGCCATTGAGGAGTACGCGGTTGGCCATGTCGATGGCGACCTGACGCTGGGCCGATTCATCCACGAACAGCGTGGTGTGGGCGTAATCCAGCCCCTTGAGGAACGGGCCGTAGATCGGGTTCGAGACGTTCTTTTCCGTCAACGCCACCTCGCGCCGCGCCGGCAGTTCGCCAACGACGTCGAGCCAGACTTCCATGGCTTCCGGCGAGGTCAGATAGGCCAGGAATTTCTCCGAGGCTTCCAGTTCCTCGCCCTTCACCTTGGCGCCGATGCCATTGGCGAAGTAGCTCGAATAGTTGGAGCGCATGCCGTCGGCATTGGCCGGCAGCTCGGTCACGCCCCATTCGAAATCCTCGATCTGGCCGAACGAGCCGAGACGGAAGGTGCCGTCGATGGTCATGCCGGCGCGACCGCCCTTGAAGGCTGCCTGGGCCTCGTCCATGAAGCCCGCCTGGCCGACCTTCTCCTTGAGCTGCAGGTCGGTATAGAACTGCAGGGCCTCGGTGCCTTCCGGGCTGTCATAGGTGACCTTGCGGTAGTCGTCGGTATAGGGAACGCCGCCAAACTGGCGCACCAGCACTTCGCGCCACCACTGGTGATCCTGGCCCGCCATGTCGAGCGTCATGCCTTCAACGGTGATGTTGCCAGCATCATCATGCTTGGCGATCGCCTTGGCGGCCGCAACCATGTCGTCGAGCGTCTGCGGCGGGCTGTTGGGGTCGAGGCCGTTCTCCTCGAACAGCTTCTTGTTGTAGAACAGCGCCAGCGAACGGACCGCCGTCGGCAGGCCGTAATATTCGCCGTCGCGCTTCATCGCGGTCACGATCGGGAAGAACTCGCTCTCGATCTTGTCCTGCGGGAATGCGTCCTCAGACAGCGGCTGCAGCAGATTGCCCGCCACGAACTTGTCGAGCCAGCCATAGAAGAGCTGCATCACGTCCGGCCCCTTGCCGGCCATGTTGGCGGCAACGATGCGGGTCTGGTAATCGGCGTAAGGGAAGGTCACCTGCTTGACGGTGATATCTGGATTGGCTTCCTCGAACTTCTCGATCAGCTGATCCATCGCGTTGACGCGGGTCTCGTATATATACTGCCAGTACTCGATCTCGACCGCATTGGCCGAGCCGACCGAAAACAGGCTGATACCGGACATCAGCCCGGCGAGCATAAGTGCCTTGCGCATAATTCTCTCCACTTCCCAGTGAGGCCGCCACGGACCTCAGGGCTCTTGTTCCCGAAAAGCCGTCATCCCTCTCGGCGGCGGCCGTTGTTCATTGTTGCGGATGCCCGCTTGCGCGGCCTCCGGGGCGTCGTTGACCGACGCCTCCACGATACGGTCGCGTGACATCCGGGTTTTGTCAATAACATAATCTAATTGAATTAATATATTGACGTTAGAAACAGCGCGGATCAGACTGACGACATCAGAAAGCGGAATGAAATGAACGAGAAGACGCGCGGGCAGTTCGCCATCGGCAACAATCCGGAACGCAACAGGGAGCACAATCGCCGGGTCGTGCTCGATCTCGTGCGCCAGCACGGCATGCTCGGCCGCATGGAGATCGCGCGTCAGACCCAGCTCACCGCCCAGGCCGTCGCCAATATCGTCGACGATCTCGTCGGCTCCGGCCTGCTGATCAGCACCGGCCGGCGTCGTTCCGGCCGCGGCCAGCCGCCGATCCAGTTCGCCGTCAACCCGGAAGGGGCCGCCACGATCGGCGTCGAGATCGCGACCGACCAGATGGTGGTCACGGTGCTCGATCTCACCGGCGTGCTCCGCTACAAGCGGATCGTTCCGCTCGCCGACACGACGCCGGAACGCTGCCTGCCAGTGTTCGGTCTCGAGGTCGAGCGGGCACGAAAATCGTTCGATTCGCCCCTGCTCGGCGTCGGCGTGGTCATGCCCGGCCCGTTCGGCATCGAGGGCATGAGCTTCGTCGGTCCGACCACGCTTCCCGGCTGGAGCGGCATCGACGTGAAGGCCGCGCTGAGCGAGGCCTGCGGCATGGACGTGGCGCTTGAAAACGATGCCGCCGCCGCCGCCGTTGCCGAACGGCTGTTCGGCGCGGGCCATGCGATCTCGCATTTTTGCATGCTCTATTTCGGCACCGGCATTGGCCTCGGCATGATCCAGGATGGCGCGCCCTATCGCGGCGCGTTCGGCAATGCCGGCGAGATCGGCCACGTGCCGGTGGTGCCGTCCGGGCGGCTCTGCCCCTGCGGCCAGCATGGCTGCCTGGAGCGCTACGCCTCGCTTCACGCGCTCCACGAAAAATTCGACCAGAGCGGCAGGGAACGACCGCAGATATCTGAAATCGAAAGACTTTTTCAATCCGGAGACCAGGTGGTCCAGGCGTGGATCGACGAAGCGGCCGCCCACCTCTCCACCGTCATCGGGCTGCTCGAAAACATCTTCGATCCGGAAACCATCATCTTCAGCGGGGCGTTCTCCGACAGCGTCATGGATGCGGTGATCGCCCGACTGCCGCCGCTTCCGCCCTCCGTCGCCGCCCGCGCCGGGCGCAAAGAGCCGCGGGTGATGCGCGGCCAGACCGGGCAGTACACGGCAGCGCTCGGCGCGGCCGCCCTGCCGCTTTTCGAAATCCTGACACCGAAACTCGAAACATCGCCGCCCGACCAGCAGGTGGCCTGAAACAATCACGGGGAACAGCATGCTCACGCCGCGCCAACGCATCGAACAGGAAATGTCGTCCTCTGCCCATGTGCGGCTCTACCGGGCGCTGACGCGGCTGACCTCGCCGGTGACGATGATGAACACCGGAGCGCACCCCGATGACGAACAATCCGGCATGCTCGCCTGGTTCAGCCTCGGCCTTGGCATGCGCGTGATCATCGCCTGCTCGACGCGCGGCGAAGGCGGGCAGAACGTGCTCGGGCCGGAACGGCTCGGCGCGCTCGGCGCGCTCAGAACCCGCGAGCTGGAAGAGGCCGCCCGCGCGCTCGACGCTGATATCCACTGGCTCGGCCACGGCCCGGATGACCCGGTTCACGACTTCGGCTTCTCCAAGGATGGCGACGCCACCTTCGCCCGCTGGGGCGAGGACCGGATCGTTGAGCGGCTGGTGCGCGCCTACCGCACCGAGCGGCCCGATATCGTGATCCCGACCTTCCTCGACGTGCCGGGCCAGCACGGCCACCACCGCGCCATGACGCGGGCCGCCGAGACCGCCCTGCGTCTTGCCGCCGACGAGACAGCCTTTCCCGAGCATTTCGCCCAGGGTCTGACACCCTGGAGGGTTGCGAAATATTATCTGCCGGCATGGTCCGGCGGCGGCGGCACCTATGATGACGACCTGCCCCCGCCTCCCGCAACGCTTACCATTGACGTCCGCGAACGGGATCCCGTGACCGGCGCCGACTACGACCGCATCGGCGAGTGGTCGCGCTATTACCACGCCTCGCAGGGCATGGGCTGGTGGCCGGAGCGCCCGGATCATGTCTGGCAACTCCATCTGCTGCGCGGCGACAATGCCGGCATGCCGGAAGCCACGATCCTCGACGGCCTGCCGTCCACGCTCAAGGATCTCGCCCCCGAAGGCGCGCTCGGCGCGGCGCTGGCCGCCGTCGATGAGGTGATAGCCGCGGCACTGGCCGCTTTCCCGAATGCCGATGCCGTGCAGCAGTGCCTCACCGAGGCGGCGGCTCGGATCGAGACGGCGGAAGCCGCCGGCGATGACGCTTTCCATGCGCTTCATGGCCACCGTCTCGCCCGCAAGCGCGCCGAGATCGACGCGGCGCTGTTCGAAAGCGCCCGCATCTTCGAGCGCGCCTATGGCGAGGCCGACTATCTGACGCCCGGCGGAACCGCGACGCTGACCGTGGTGCTCGCCGAAGGCGCCGACGCCACCGTGACGCCGAGCCTGCCGGAGGGCGTCCGCGTCGTCGACGCCGCAGTGACCGAGGGCATCCACCGCTTCACGCTTGCCGCCGATGCCGACGCGCCGCTTTCCAACCAATACCCGCCGCTCTGGTCCTCGCTTGGCGGCAATGGACCGGTTTCGGTGACGCTTTCAGCCGGCATCGCCGGGCGCGAAGTGACGCGCAGCGTCGACCTCGAAACCGCCCTTCCGCTTGCGCCGGCCCATTCCGTCAGGCTGAAGCCATCCGCATTTATTCTGCCACTTCAAAAGCTTCCGTCGGAAATCTCATTTACCGCTGACACTGAAATGCCCCTTCACTTCAAGAGCGTTAACGGTTTCGAGGTCACCGGCGAAGGCGAAAGCTTCAAGATTAAAATACCTTCCAGCCCCTCCTCCGGCCTCACCGTCATGACGCCCGAGATCGCGGGCAAGCCGGCGGCCAATATCACCAGCTTCAGCTATCCCCATATCGGCCGCAACCGCTTCGTCCGGCCGGAGGTGCTGAACGTTCTTACGCTTGACCTGACGCTGCCCGAAGGCGCGAAGATCGGCTATGTCGGCGGCGGCGCGGACAATGTCGGCACATGGCTTCAGCGCATGGGGCTCGACGTCACCGAACTGGACGCCAACGCGCTGTCGGGCGATCTTTCGGCCTTCACCACCATCGTGATCGGCATCTTCGCCTTCGGCACCCGGCCGGACCTTGCCGCCGCGACCCGGAAGCTCCATCGCTTCGTCGAGGATGGCGGCCATCTCGTCACGCTCTACCACCGTCCCTCCGATGGCTGGAACCCGGAGACAACCCCGCCCCGCTATCTGAAGATCGGCTCACCCTCGCTGCGCTGGCGCGTCACCAATCCGCAGGCCGAGGTCGACGTGCTGTCGCCCGGCCACACGCTTCTCGCCGGTCCGAACGTGATCGGACCGGAAGACTGGGCCGGCTGGCACAAGGAACGCGGGCTCTATTTCGCTTCCGGATGGGACGATGCCTACGAACCGCTGCTCGCCATGCATGACGCGGACGAAAAACCGCTGACCGGCGCGCTCGTCTCCGCGGTTATCGGCAAGGGCCGGCACACCCATACGAGCCTCGTGCTCCACCACCAGATGGACCGCCTCACCCCCGGCGCCTTCCGGCTGATGGCGAACCTCGTTCAGCCGGCATGATCACGTGAGCGCCGCGGCACCGCCGGCCGAGGATAAGAACGCGGCGGGCCAGGGCGTCGCCTGGCTCTTGGCCGACATGACGCTGGTGACCTTCATGAGCGTATTGGTGAAGGCCAACAGCGTCGCCTATCCGGCGATCCAGCTCGTCTTCATCCGCGCCCTGATCGGCCTCGTTTTCATCCTGCCGATGATCGTTCGCAACCGCGCGGCGCTGATGAACATCCGCTATCCGCTGCGCAATGCCTTTCGCGTCACCTGCAACGCGATCGCGCTGACCTCGAACTTCCTCGCCTTCGCCATGCTGCCGCTCGTCCTGGTGAACGCGCTCGGCTTCACCCGGCCCCTGGTCACCATGGGGCTTGCCGCCCTGCTGCTTGGCGAAAGGGTCAGCCGGCTCCGCTGGCTCGGCGCGGGCCTCGCCTTCGGCGGCGCGCTGATCATCGTCGCACCCGGCGAAATGGCGTTTCACCCCGGCCTGCTGGTGGTGCTCGCCAGCATCGTGTTCGGCGCGATGGCGACGATCCAGACCCGGCGGCTGAAGGACGAAAGCACGATCGTGATGATGGTGTTCTACACCGTCGGCCTCGCGCTGCTGACCGGCATCCCCGCCCTCATGCTGTGGCAGCCCGTGCCGCTCGCTCACTGGCCGGTGCTGGCGCTGATCGGGCTATTGGCGCAGGCCGGGCAATATTGCTGGCTGAAAGCCTACCAGAAGAGCGACGCGAGCGTGCTCGCCCCCTTCGGCTATCTCTCGGTGTTCTTCTCCGCCACCGCCGGCTTCTTCTTCTTCGCCGAGGTCCCCTCGCCACGCATTTTCATAGGCGTTGCGGTGATCCTGCTTGCGTTACAGGGAACGCGGTGGTTGGAGGCGCGGCCGCGGCGATAGGCGGCCTAAACCTCGACAGGCCGCTGACAGTATGGGTAGTAGGCGTTCGAAGTATTCAGGTTCCCTTCGCCAAGCAGGACACAGGCGGCAATTCCCTCGCTCGGTCGGAGAAAAAATAGCGCTCTATTCATATCGTTCTGAACATTGCTGGCCCGTGACCGAGCCATTAATGCAGTGTCGAGTTGAGAGGTCGGATGCGTGAAGCCGTATGGTTGCGATCGTCAATATCCTTTTCTATCCCGGCTTCTGCTATCCGTCGTCATCTTCTCTCTATAAATTTCGCCCGAGCGCGCCTTCGCTCGCCACGGACGAGCCTTCTGAAGCGGGACATCGTATCCAGGATCAAGGCGATCGAGAATGGAAGTTACGAAGCTTGTGTCGTTGGATACATCACAAAGGGCGGCCCATTTTCCATCTGGCCCTACAATCCCGGCAGGCCCCTTGTGTGCTTTCTGAGCGGGCGTCGATGCGCTGATCCATAGGCAATTCAGGCCTGCATGCGCTCTGAGCGCAATCTGAAAATGCTCGGGAATTCCATATGATGAGAACAGTACTGCATCGGCTCCCAACCGTTCGTACTCCATGAAAACTTCGGGGAATTGAGACTCAATGCAGATCGCGCAGCCGAAGCGGAAGCCATCGACTTCAAAAACTATCGGATCGGCCCCCGGCGTGTACCAGCCGTTGATCTCGCTGTTCGAGAGGAACCTCTTGTCATACCTTGTCAACAGGTCGCCAGAACCCGAGAACACATAAAGGCTGTTGTGCGGGCGTTCCATTGCCGACAGCCTGTGCGCACCGCCAACGACCGCAAAAATACCGAGCATTCCGCAGAGTTCGGCAATGCTCCTCAACTCTTTCTCGTAACCGAACCAATCAAAGAAGCGCCAATCGTCCGGAGTGGCAATTTGCGCCTTCGAATATCCCGACAATGCGCCTTCGCAGAAGCTGACGAGCCTGACACCTTCTGCAGCGGCATCCGAAATCACCTGTCGAATAAGTGCGGCGTTCGTTGATATGTCTTTTGAAACGGCAGTTTGGGCGGCGGCTATCTTCACACATGCTCTCCTTAGCTCAGGCCTGTATTCTCGGCCTTTTCAGGTCCTTTAAGAACCTCGAAACTGCGCGATTGAGCACCGGGGCTGCCAACAAGCCGAAATGGCCTACGCCACCTTCACGATCATCCGTCCGCGCACCTTGCCGGCCAGAATGTCTTCGGCGGCCTGCGGCAGGCCCTGAAGGTCGATTTCGCCGGCGGTGACGAGGTCGATATGTTCCGGCGTCAGGTTGTTCTGCAACAGCCGCCATGCGGCCTCGCGGCGCTTTGGCGGCGCGAACACGGAATCGACGCCGATCAGCGTGACCGCGCGCAGGATATGCGGCAGCACGGTTGCGGGAAGATCGGGCCCGCCGGCAAGGCCGCAGGCGGCCACCGCGCCGTCGCGCACCGTCTGCGCCAGAAC
>MDSV01174048.1_pt1 | contig 13017 bp, 9 predicted proteins | sample 810851 | NCBI WGS metagenome assembly MDSV01 (sample SAMN05326640, study PRJNA326480) | marine metagenome | isolation source: seawater | place: Atlantic Ocean: North East | collected 2012 | reverse complement strand
AGCATTAATAGCACCAAGCTGTTGTTCTAGTTTTCCAACGCCCTGACCAAACTGTGCCATAATAGCAACAGCACCTTCTGCCGTCTTTGTTATGTCATCAAAGGTTGGAGCGAGTTGCGTCTTAGCAAGTGCTTTAAGAGCTACCTCAAGAGATTGAGCCTGAAGCCCTGTTTGTGCAAGAATTCTTGTTACTTGCAAAAGTTCTTTAGATGAAACACCTAGAGCGACAGAGAGGCCGGTAATGGTATTCTCTAGGGATTTGAGGTCTTTTACTGACTTTCTGGTAACCTGAGAGATTTTGACCATCTCTCTCTGGAAATCAATAGCTTCATCAACAGCGTTAGCTAGGCCATTAGTGAACAGACTAACAGCTCTACTGGCTACGGTAAATGCAGCAAACCGCTTGAAGGCTAGCCCAAAGCTTCTGCCCATATTTTGAGCAGCGTCGGACGCCCCTTTAGCGGATTTGGAAACTTTTTCTAATTGTCGCTTGGCTTCAGCGGCCCCTTTCACCTCAACAGGTACCTTGACACCAGATAGCTCTTTACGCATCTGGCTAAGAACCTGCCTAGTGTTAGTAGGGGCTTGTAGCTGAAGTTGTGCAGTCAGCAAAAATTTTGACATATTAATTCTCTAAATATATATGTAAAATGACCACACTGTCTAAATCTTTCCGTTGTTAGTTTACTTGTTCTTGTTCTTGTTCTTCTGTACTTACGCTTGCTTTTTCGGGAGCAGCTTTTTTGGTTGCTCTTTTCTTGGTAGCAGTCGTTTTTCTTCTTGCTCTAGTCTTTTTGGGCTTTTCAACTAAATCGTTTTCATAATCTGCGATTTCGTAGTAGCCCTCTTCGTTCAGCTTATTTCCTTCATCATCAGTTCTCTCTCCATCTTTGTCTACGTAAAAGCCTTCTTCGTTGACTGGCTTTCCTTCGGCATCGACTAAGACTTCTGGATTATTAGGATCTACTAGAAAGCCATCTTCGTTAATTAAATTAAACTTTGTAAGAAAACGGTTTTCTGGTAATTTTTCTTCGTAGTCTGCTTCAAGGTTGTACATCATTCTTGCCAGAAGTTGTGCGGAAACCATAGCTTCCGTAGAGGTAGATTGATCATTATAGTCCTCATAATTTTCAAAAACATGCTCTTCTGTATCTGAGTAAAATGAACAACACGAAACTAGGTAATCAAACCTCGCATTATCGGCTAGCGATTCAGCGGTATTTTCATCCATAGAGATTCTTTCTTGAATCAAGTCTCTAAGCTCGATTCTTTTTTCTCTCATTTCAATGGCTAGTTTTCTACCGTCTGAAAGTTTTGGTCTTTTTTTACCACTTCCGACGTAGAGCTTTTTCTCTAGTTCTAGGATCTCAGTTGTCAGATTAACTTCCTTCTGAGCTTTTTCGTCACTCCAGAGTCCCCTCTTTTTCATGGCTGACTCTACTTCTTTTTTTGTCAAGACCCCCTCTTTGAAGGCTTTATTCCAGATTTTGGCTCTGTGAATGTCAGCCTCTTTGATTGAATCATTGTCTGGCCTGTCAACATAAATTTTAACAGTTTCTCCAGCCTCGTTTATAAACTCTTGTTCAAATTCTTTACTCATCATTCCTTCCTCCGTTTTGTTTAATAGGCATCTCTAGTGAGTACCTCATCCATTTAACTTCGTACTGATTTAGTTCGGCGTCCACATTCCTTGCCTGTGTATTCCCTTTATCTAAAATCTCAGATCTGACCTTTTGGAAAACCTCATACATAAACTTCTTTTCCGAGGTCATTTCAGAGTCTTCTGCGTTCCATAGAAAAGAAAAGTGATCTTCAATTGAAGATATAGCACCAATCATGGTGGTTTCCACTTTCTTTCTTAAAATCTTAGAGAGTCTGTCTTTGGAGTCATATTTGTATTTCTCCGTTCTAGCCTCCCTGTATTCAGATTTATTTCTTATCAATTCGTCAAAGTTTTCTGTTCCCATCGTTACCTCCCAAATTTTCCTTTAAACATATCATTTGATTGGTTTTGTAATCTCATTCTTTGGTCTCTGAAGTCTAAATCTACGGCCTCTCCTTGATTATTAATAACATTAGCTCTCTGCTCTTTTGTTTTTTGAGCATTGATGGTATTTGCTTCATTTATATTCTTGGCATCTTGCTTATTGTGAGCCATCACAAAAATTTCATCTGAGTTTGCTATTTTGTTATTAGTTGTGCTGTCGGCTATTTGAGACTCAGTTCTTTGTCTTTCTGCTTTTTTCCTTTGGACGATGAACCAACCGTCTAACATATCATCGTCTTCTATTACGTCGTCGCTTGGGCAATCCATGGATTCTTGGACATTGTCGTACATCCTAGACCATAGTAGTAAGTTTTTTTGATCTGTGTTCAATTGTGAGTTTCCGTACTGACTTGAGAATAACTCGTAAGACTGAGAATCTTTTAATAACCATATGTTACGCCAAGGCTCAGTTCTTGCTAGCTCTCTAACTGCTGCTTCGTTTAGTACTTGTATCCCATAAAACCTTAATACGTGATCTACTGGTATGTCGCTAAAAGTATATGGGGCACCATCCATAGTAACAGTGCATAGTTTAAGCATTTCAGTTACTTTTTTGGACTGTGCTACACCTTCGCATGTGTTCTCGTAATCCTGAAATTTTTTTACCCTAATTTTTTCTAGTTGTTCTTTGCCTGCCTTGAGGTAGATTCTTATCTGTTCTACCACATTGGATTTATTTTTATTTTGAAAAAGTTCAACTTTTAATCTGTCGATATCTTTTTCTAGGCCTTTTTCCTTTTCTTCATCCTCTTCTGTCCATAAACCTCTTTCTTTGTAGGCTACTAACATCTCATCATGTGACATGAAGCCGCCCTCTTCCGCTTTATTGTAAGCGTCGTAGTAAACTTTATTTATTCGCCAATCCTGTTCTAGGTTGGTTGGCAAAATTTTTAAAGTTAAAATTCCTAAATCTATTACGTAGATTCCACTCCTTATCCTAGATATAAAATACTCCCGCTCATGTTGTTTCATACCGGAACCTCATGGCGGGAGTTGTATTTATAAACATTAAAGTATATTCCTTCCTTGACCGTAATTCCACTCGCCTTTCCTAGTTAATCAGCTATCGCAATAATTACAGTCTAATCCTAAGTGGATAATTGCTCCACTAAATCATACTACAGCATACTTATTAAAGTGGGAAGCCGTGATTATTACCGTCTCTACCGTTGCCATTAGAGAGGAAGTCAAAGCCAATATATCCGTTCTGTCGTGCTTGAACGTCTAAGTCATTAAAGTTGGTGTAACTGTAGGTGCATGTGGCGTTTCCTCCGCCAGCATCTCCTCCACCATAGCTAACACTTGCAAGTCGGTTTTTATTTCCGAGGTCAAGTGCCATACCGTTTCTGGTGTAGATGTAGATACTTTCGTTCGGAGTATTGTTACCAGATGCGGTGCTTGCGTACAAGCCGTAGTCACCATCTTCGTTGGCCGCAACAAAGTCACCGGAAGTTGTAATGGCTTCGATTTCACAGCTAACTTCAATTGGGAAAGAAGCTGGTCGAGCGTATGGGGTTTTTCTTCCAAGCTCTAGAATGTCTTCACGAGAGAAGTCAGTACTAACTGAAATACTCTGGAGGTGAACCCTAGTGTTGTTACCATTGCCGTATCCACTTCCGTTAACACCTTCGATGCTGACAGGTAGGATACAGCCGGAAAGCATTACGTCTTCACGTTGCGTGATACCACCACTAGGTGCAGTCGCAAGCCCGAAGCCTAGAGGTTCGTCGTTACCATCAAAATTGGCAACAGAGGCTTTTTGCATTTTACCGTTGGCGTTATCAAACCATTTTTTGTTGTTTCCAACCAAGGTGACGGATTCAGTTGAACTGCCTTCACCATTAATTGTATAGGAAACACTACTAATATACATACCTGAGCAGTATACTTCTGCTGGAGCCCCATCTGCTGCTGAGTCTGAATTGATAAAGTTTGACTCTTCAGGGAAGATACCTAGTCTTACATCACATCTAGACTTTGATCTTGCAGCTAATCCACTAGCACTACTACCCGATACGCCCGTGCTGGCCATGTGGTAAATTAGTGGATATCCATCGAGAACCTTCTCCATTGTGACTTCAACGTCTGGAGTACCCTCGATGTTTTCGTAAATTTCAATTTGACCAAGCTCAAAGGCCTGCTCTAAGTTAAAGTTGGTCGTTATCCCCACACTTTGGAGACCGTGAACCATCTCGCCCGTTGCGACATTGGCGTTTTTTCCATGGCTCTGGATCGCCACGCCTTGGCAAGCGTAAAAAATTCTATCATTTGCTGTAGCCATTATTTCTCTCCTTTAAGTTTATAAAGAGGTTTTCTATAGATTATACACAAAAAACGTTAAATATTCGTTTTTACTCCCTCAGTGGTCATCCTAACAATTCCGCCAAACACTGTTGTGTTATGCATCACCATTTCTTGCACTGTAGATTTGGTCAGTCTTAGTTTTCCGCCGTTGTATTGCTCTACTAAGTCTGGATATCTTAGTGCACCAGAGACCGGCATACCCCTATAATCTATAGGAAAATCCTGATTTGCGTTTATTTTGTTACTGTTAAATAGGTAAATTGTTTTATCGTTTTGCAACGAAATTATATCCACCAGAGTATTTCTGGTCACCTCATCTTCTGCTATACAGTGAAAAATGACATCTGTATAGACAAGTTGTCCTCCGCCAAGCTGATGCCCTTTAAATGTTCTTGTTGGAACAATTTCTATGGCTATCATAGGCAGTTGTGCCCTGTTTTCTGGTGGTATGTTCCAGCTTCCATCATCAGAGTCTAAAAACTCTGTCGTTGGCTGAAGCGTACTAGCTTGTAATTGCTTAAACCAAGGCATGTTGTTTGCGTATGTAACATTTATATACTTATAGCTATGCTCTGCTTTTACCACAGAACCAGTTGGTAATGCAGTATCAAATATAACACGACCATTGAAATAGTCTATATGATGTGCATATTTACCAGTCCCAGAGGTTGGTTCAAAACTTCCGTCTATGTAAACACCTGATATACCGGGGAAAACGTTGTTTGTACCCACTATAGGGGATGACAAACCCTCGACTGTTACCCCGCTTTGCCATACCCAGTTTTTCCTAAAACCTTCCCAAACTTGACCGGCTGCATAGGAGTCATTCGAGGATAACCTCAATCGGCTCATATCTTCACCGTTTGGTGCAACTTCATTAGCTGTTACGTTAAAGTAATTGCCCTTATCAAGCAACGCCCAATCAAAATACTCAACTAATCCGTCTTGGATGTCGTTGTTCAGCGTAGAGTCAAAGACACCGCTGATTCCTTTGAGTGGTTGAAAGTTTGGATGTGCCATTACTGTAAAAGCCTTTTTAGTATTTCGTTCGTTTCCTTCTCTCTGCCTAAGAAAGCTCTAGAGATAAAATTGTCTGATTGTGTGCCTGAGAATTCTGGGGGAACTCTCCACATACCACCAATATTCATTTCACCTCCGCCAGACCTCCCTAGTGGACCTGCAACATATGAATATCCTAATATTATTGTTGTGTCACCTTTTGTGAGCAGCCAATCTAACCAATGTAGATCAGTGCCCTTTGAGGTGGTCACATGTCCACCGGGTAAGGATAGTACGTTCATCAAATCTTTGCTTTGAAAATTAAAGCTAACCTCACCCCTTAGCTTATCGCTTATCTTTCCTATCTTAAAAACTCCACTTTTTACTATAGAGTCTACAATTGCGTGTACGACTCCCGCTGCTCGCCCTGTAGGTATTCCAAACTGTGCATTTAGCGACTCTGGAGCACCTGATTTTAACAAGCTTTCTATTTCTGGTTGCTCGTAAACCCAGCTTTTCACACTGTTTCCAAGCAAAGTGATTACTTTCTTTTTATTCTTTTTTATTCTTTTGTTTATATCATCGACTATTGAAGCGAGGATATGTTTTTTTATTGTGTTATCGGATTCTATAAGTCTAAGTGATATTGATCCCTTTGCCATTACGATCTTTCCCAAAAGCAGCCAAAATGCCTACTTTGTTTAAGACCCATAGGGAAGGGTTCTCCGTGTTTCTTAAACCTCATTTCCCGTAATGTTTTTATATCTTTATGGACAATCAACTCCTTAGCTCTCATTATCTTGTCTAAATCAGTAGCATAGAAAATTGTCTGTATTGATCCATCTGGGATAACCATATCGCCGCCAATTTTAGTCCAGCTTTTACTATCCCAGTAAACTTTAAGTTTTATATCTTCTGTCTTTTCAACCTCTCTTATAACCTTATTTTCTCGTTTGTACTGAGGTTGCGTTCTCCTATGTGAATTAACCGATCTGTTTTCTGGAATATTATCGTACGAATTGGAAATTTCTTCTACTTTTTCTAGGTATACTAATTGACATGTAACTCCAAATATAGTAAACGTAGAGTCTACCACATCGTAGTACTTGTCAAAAACGCTGTCTGGAATACTAATCGGCATTATCTACGTCTCCTTTATGAGGCAGAATCACCGGAATAGTATCTGACATCGTCGAATCTAGTATTGTAGCGGGAGTACATAGTACCAGAGTCAACAAATTGATTCACTGTTGGGTGAATCCTGCGACCACTAGCAGGTGCCCCATCCTGATCAAGAGATGGGATCTCACCGATAGAAACGATAATACTACCATTTTTTATATCAGTGGTGCTCTTAGCTTTAATGACTATCTCATCAGACATTTTTTCTCTCCATTATAAATTAAACGTTACACACGTTACCTTGAATTCTTAATACGTGATGTGGTGCATACTATCTATTACGCGATGCCACGTTCCACCGGCACAGACAAGTAGGTACCTTTGACTATCCGGTCTAACCCAGAAAATGATTACTCCGTCCTCTCTATTGACCAAATCGCCATCTTGGTCATAGAATTCTCCGCCAGCGGATGAGCACGTCGGGATTCTTAACCGCCCATCATTTGTTATGACTTCATTTGTATTACCGTTTTGGTTGTCCACCGACAAAACAGGTGCCGACTGACTTAACGCTCTACCAAGGTGAAGAACCGTGTCGGTAGCCGCATTAGGCTCAATACTCAATGTTTTATTGGAAAGGTCTGTCTCGGCTGACGGCCCCTTACCAATCTGCATGTTATAGCTTTTAGCCGCAATAGGTAGACCAATCTGAAGAATCTCATCTGTTGAGCTAGAAGCCCATGAAGCGAGATCGCTAGTTGAGGTTCCAACGCCGGGTTGGAGAATCAAGTTTCTCTTACCGCTTCTATCTTTACCTGCATATCGACCTATATAGACATTGTATACGTTTTTGTTAGATCCGTCGTTCATGTTGGTGGTGTTGTACCCAGCACCATAGCCTATGTAAACAGAATCCTTAGCACCACAAGATTGGGCACCCGCATACGCACCAATACTAGTAACAAAGAGTTGATTATCACTTGCGTGTGCACTAGATCCACTTGCTGCGTATCCAGCATAGTCACCGATACTGATATTGTAGCTGGTGCCGCTAGAGGATGCACTGGCATTGAAACCTATATTATTGTTGTTGAAAGAGTTAACGGATGATTTTGCAGTCGATCTACCAATTGAAACGACTCCTGCCGCGAATTTGGAGTCTTTCAAGGATTCCCAACCAATAGCAGCGTTGTAAGTAAAGAATGTCGCACCCACATGGCCAGTGTAAGCATAGGGGCCAATTATTACGTCTCTACCAGCAAACTGCGATCCACTAGCCGCACTATTACCGATATGGATAGCGTCATTGATGCTGCTTGCACCCCATCCCGCATATTTACCGATTGCGATATGGTCGGATTCTTGAGAAACACTTGCTCCAAGAACCGCTCCGTATCCAGCTTGCTGACCGATATAAATACCGTATGCGTCAGGGCCAGATCCTCCTCCAGAAGCTGTTACATGTGCACCAGCATTGCTACCTATGGCAATAAGATCAGTAGCACCCTTATATGGATTAGGTGATGGTGGAGTGCCCCAAGGATTTCCAGCATATGCTCCAGCATTGTAACCAATAAACACATTTCTGGAGATACCTGAAGCACCTAGACCAGCCTTAGATCCAATAGCAATGACTGAACCAGATTCGGCTGCGTAAGGTAGTGTACCAGAAAGTGCTTCTCGGCCAATTTTGATAATTTCACCGGATGGAATACTAAGAGTGCGATTACCCCGCTCTTTGAAGTACAGGTGGCCTATGGCACCCGTGCCTTCAACATTTAGGTGTAATGATCTAGCACCGCCAGCTACAGTTGTTTTAATCAAGCCGCTGCCAGCGTGAGTGATAGATGTCAAGCCGACTTCATTAAACGATACTTGAGCCCAGCCAGAAACAGCATTGCCGGAAGCGTTGATGAGCCCAAGCAGATGGTTTCCAGAAACCTGAATACCACTAATTCCATGCATCAGGTAATTACCAGAGTCGCCAAGCATGTCACGGACCAAGTTACCAGAGGCATTAATTTTATGTGTAACCCATCCAGACAATGGTGCAGCACTAAACTGCAATAAATTGATGCCGCTACTACCCGCTGCACTACTGTTACCGCTAAAGTAACTCTCTATTCCGCTAACACCGCTAATATGAAGGGTGTGATTGTTGTATATTCTATTGTCGCCGCTTACTGCGGTACCAGAGTTATAAACCGCCCCATTAACACCAGACCCATTTAACGTCCAGAATGTGTTGGTATTACCAGAGTTGCTGATCATAGATCGAAGCTCGTTACCTGAGATGGCAACGTTCCAATTGACATACCCAGAAAGAGGTGCAGCACTAAATTGTAGTAAATTAACACCCTTGTTGCCTGACGCATAGCCCGAAGGAGTATAGTATGTTTCTATACCGCTAACACCGCTTATGTGTAGGATTTGGTTATTAAATACTTTATAGTTACCACTTGAGTCTCCCGCACTCGATCCAAGATCTTTACCGCCCGACCAAAGAACACCAGAGGTAGAGAGCGTCCAGAATGTACTGGTATTACCAGAGTCGCCAATCATGTCAACATAAATCTTACCAGAGTCGCCAATCCTGTCACCGAGCAAGTTACCAGAGGCGTCAACTGAGCTGGCAATTTTATGAACAAGATAACCAGAAAGCGGTGCGGAACTAAGCTGTAAGTGATTTCCTGATGCTACGTAGTCAACGTTTATACCGCTAACACCACTGATAGTCAATGCTTCCTGAGTAATTATATTGTCTAACAGCATCGACTTGCTGCCACCGCCACCAGAAGCGTGTAATTTCCAATGATTGTAGCCACCGGCAAGTGAGCCAACTCTAGTCTCGAAGTAGCCAGAAAGCGGATTGGCAGAAATTCTTAGGTTGTTATTGGCAACCGCATAGTCTACAATTACACCGCTAACACCACTGATCGTTAGGGCTTGGTTCGTTGTTATGCTATCTAGTAGCATCGACTGGCTGCCACCAGAGGCGTGTAGTTTCCAGTTACCATAACCTCCAGCAAGTCCGCCTATGACGCTATGAAAATAGCCAGAAATAGCACCTGAAGCGGCAGCCGCTTCTGCCCCAGCTTTATGTACTGCAAAACCAGATAGCTGACCAGCAGATATTCGTAGGTCTTTGAGTGTTGAGGTAGTTCCGAATGTAACATCTATACCACTAACGCCACTAATATTTAAGACCGTGCCAGAAGTCATAGAATCTAAGGCACGTTGAGCTGCGAGGGTTCCGCTAGGAGCATGAACTTTCCAGCTACCATAACTACCCCCTAAACCTCCGACCCTGCTTTCAAAGTAGCCAGAGAGTGGGGCTGGGTTGATTTGAAGTGAATTGTGATTAACATCATAAAAGACCCCAATACCGCTCAACCCGCTAAAGCTAACCTGTTGGGCACTAGTTATGTTTTCTATTTTATTATCAGCACCATCAATACCAGATCCGCTATGGATCTTCCAGTGAGAGTATCCGCCACCTAGACCGCCAACTCTAGCTTCAAAGTAGCCAGAAACAGCACCTGAGACGTGAGCGATCTCATCGTTTGTGTACCCTTTTGCAAAACCAGAAGCTACCTCTACAGCTTCATTGCCGGAGGTATTAATTTGTCTATTAACCCATCCTGATATTGAAGCAGCACTTATCTCGATAAAGTTTGAGGAGCCATCAGCTGCGGGATTAATGTGGGTATCTATACCGCTAACACCGCTAATCGTTAAGATCTTTCCGTTAAATATATTACCAGAAGTTGCATGTGGGCTAGCGACACCAGAAGTTCTAATAAAGAATTGAGATGCGTTACCAGAACCATCAATTGCTTCCACAAGTTTGCCAGAAAGCTCACCAACAGAGATTTTTAGTTCGTTATGGGTGGCATTATAGTTAATACTTACACCACTAATACCACTAACGGTTAATGCTTGACCTGTTGTTATGCTATCTAGAGCACGTTGGGTGGACTTCGTACCGCTCTCGGCGTGTATTTTCCAATTGCCATATCCACCACCAAGTGAACCAATCCTAGTTTCAAAGTAACCAGACACTGGGGAGGGGTTAATAAAGAGAGTTTTGTTGGCCGATTCGTAATCAATCATGATACCACTAATACCACTAACAACCAAGGCTTGGTTCTTAATTGTATCAGAGATGAAGACACCGGGGGTTCCGGCTCCATCAGGTCCGCCTGATGCTAAAATTCTAAATGCTGAGGCATCCTCTGCCTGTATGACAGCACCAGAAAGCGACTGGTGAGAAGAATGAAGGGCACCAGAAATCATTTGGTGGGAAGAGAGGAGGGTGCCAGAAAGGGTGTTGTACATGAGTGTCGGATCAATCTTAACCCTACCACTAGTTCCAATCTGGGTAAACGTAGCATCAATACCACTAATACCACTAACTGTAAGTATTGACCCCTGATTAATAGATCCATTATTACCATCTTCACCAGATACTTGAAAAAGATCTGTCAAGGTTAATGTTAATCTTCCGTCATTACCGATTTTTGTAAAGCTACTGTCGATGCCGCTAATACCGCTAACAATCAATTTTCCGGCTTGATGAATATAACCATTGGTTCCATCTTCGCCAGAGACTTGGAATAGATTTCCAACATTAAACTCTATATTATTGTGTATTTCTAAACCGCTACCGGCGTGATACCCGCCGCTGATATCTGGACCACTAGTAAATTTAATGGCTAGGCCACCGGAATCTAAGAACAAGTTTTGGTTGGAGACCCAAGCACCGCTACTGGCAGCGTACACAAATGTCTTATCACCACTAATGCTACTTGTGCTCTTAAGGACTAAACCTCCAGAATCAATAACTTGATCTGTATACTTAGCAACACCACTCATCGAGGCAAGTTCTAGTTGCTTGTCGAGGACTGTTACCTGTGTACTGTCTATATATGTTAGTGATCCCTGTACATCGAGGCTTCCACTAATCGTTACATTTCCACCAACGTCTAAATCTCCAGTGGTGTGAATGTTACCAGAAGAGTCTATGTCACCGCTAGCCTTAATGTTTCCATTAACATCTAAGGTTGCTTGAGGAAGTACGGTATTAATACCTAACCTGTTCTGGTCTTCTTTGTAAACAAATAGCGGATCAAACTGAATTTTGCCAGATTCGCTATAATGAGGAATCGACCCTACGTTTATTAGACCTGCGTCAAATGGATTCTTTTGAACAACATAGAGAGAAGAGAGGTCTGGAATATCTTCTAGTTCAAGATATCTAAAGTCAGGATAGTCTGGTGAACAGGTCGATGTGCAGCCGCTTGCGGGTCCAGCAAAGATGGAGCCTTTAACTTGCTTCTGTAACAAAATTCGTTGATCAACCAATCCACTCAAGGAAAGGACTTGATCAGATTTTGTCTGGCTATCTAGCTCATTTCTGAAAAAGGGTTCTAGCTGTCTACCGCCAGAAGCAGTTTTTAGTGCACTTTGAGGTAAAGCTTGTCCCCCAGAAAACTGGATACCTGAGCCTCCATCAATGAAGCCGGAAGCTCTAACTTGAGAATAAGACGGTAATCCGCCAACGTCAACTGGGTGAATGGGACTGGACTGATAAACTCCTAAAGCTTCCTTACTAAAATTCCAAACTATGTTCTCATCATAATCTAAAATTTGTTCAGTCCCCCAAACGGCTACGCCACCGTGTTTAGGTTCTTTAAAACCGCTAACTCCACCTGCGGAGTAAACGGAGTATTTTCCGGGATAAGTTACATAAACTTCTGTAACACCCTGCATATTCATTGCCGCACCGGACGTTGCGTAATTTACACCACTAACGTGTGCCCCCCAAGGGTTAGCGTGCCCCGCGTGAGTGTTAGGCATGTAGAAAGTTACGCCCGGAAATCCAGAGAAGGTATGCTCATGAACACTACTTGCCGAATCTGGATAGCCCTTTACGCCACTAGCAGCAGACTTGGTGAGATATAAAGGATACCAGTACCCTGTTACACCAGCGTCTACTTCTCTAGCACTAGGAGCGTTTATGTAGTATGGGCCATCTGTCAGATTGTTGCTTCTAAGTGGATATCTTGTTAAGATCTTAGATGATCCACTGATAGTGTATTCTCCCGACCCAACCTCATATCGAGTACCATCGGTAGCTGCATAGTAAACGATATCGCCGGAGGAATAAAAGTCCGCGAAAGGACTAAATCCATTGGCAGCACCGGCCAGCGTAAACGCTGACGTACCGGGATCGTAGGAAAGTTCTTTAATCCTATCTGAGAGTCTAACTTCTCTTGACATTATACTACCTTTTTAATAATTATGGATTAAGGATCAGTGTAAGATGAGGCTATTGATGTCGTCGGGATCTGGGCACCAGAAGCTTCATTTGGCTCCCATCCATAAAATACGCAATCAATCATTTCTGAGTCTACGTAATCACCATTTTCATTTTTAATAACACATGTTACGCTACGAAGGTCTGGGTTGTTATCCACCTTGTCTCTTAAGACTAGACCTACGGTATTAACACTAAAGTCTTCTTTACTTCCAGAAGAGGTCGT
>MDSV01185710.1_pt1 | contig 13018 bp, 8 predicted proteins | sample 810851 | NCBI WGS metagenome assembly MDSV01 (sample SAMN05326640, study PRJNA326480) | marine metagenome | isolation source: seawater | place: Atlantic Ocean: North East | collected 2012 | reverse complement strand
AGTAATTTTTTTGCGGTTTCTTTCCATAGATACCTAAAGCTATTTCCCTGAGAAAAATCTTTTGCCGACCTTTGGAAATATACTTGTCCGATTGCATTTGCTATCAATGAACTCGGCAGATAAAGGGTAGAAAGCACCAAACCAAATTGGCCAAGAGTCTCGGATCCGTATGACCTTGATATAAAAAACATTGGCATCAGCGTCGTAATACTTAGCATTGAGTGAGCTAAAATAAGAGCATTTGCCCTAGATGAATATTTATTTATTATTTTCTTATAAGCATTAAGGGGCCTATTTATGAAGAATATTTTATTTAAAGAAATACTCCTCTTAATGAAAATTAGGTATAAACCTTTAATTAATGGACCTATAATTTGGGCAAATATAAGGCCAAAACCATTAAGAAATAAAAAGAATCCAGTGATACCGGACAGTGAATAACCTATTTTATTTATAATTTCTGAAATTCCAGAAATTTGATAGTTTTCCTCTCTCTGATGAAAATGTTGAAGGGCAGTTACATATGCAAGAATCAATGCTGAGAGTGGTGCCAAAATTAGCCAATCTGACAAGTTGGGCTGATTTAAAAAAATTGAAATAGGCTCACTAATAAAAAAAATTATAGGAAAAGCTATCATTGATATAGCTATTCCGAGAAGAAATATTAAATTCAAAAGTCTAAATACTTCATCTGAAGTAGGTGCTAAATTAATGAAATATTCATAGCGTAAAGCCGTAAATATGTTAAGAAACAGAACAGATTGGAGGAAAAGATTTAAAACAGCGAACTCTGGAGGACTATAAAGTCTAGTTAATACTGGTAGAGATAGGACACCAATAAATTGGGCTAGAGTATTTCCAGATGCCTGATAAAAAACATCCTTCCAATATTTCTTATACATTTTTTGTCTTAGATTTTATTTCTTATTTTCCCAGGAATAGTCTTCAAGAATCTATAAAAGTGCATCTTTTAGTATTTTTGGGAAATCATCATTCATATACGGATGCATAGGCAGACTAAGAACCTGATAAGGAAGACTATCAGAAATTTCCAACCCTGAACTAACTATCGGGAATGTTTTATATCCTGACTGCTGATGCAAAGACTTTGGATAATAAACTACGGATGGTATTTTGTGTTTAGTTAGTTTCTCTCTCAACTTATCCCTTCGGTCTGATTTTATTGTATATTGAGCCCAAACACTAGAAACCCTATTTGATATAACTGGAATCTCTACATCACCTTTCAAAACTTCTGAGTAATATTGTGCTGCTTTATTTCTTAACTCAATCTCATTTGGGAAAATCTTAAGTTTCTCTATTAAAATTGCCGCTTGAATGGTATCTAGCCTCGAATTTATTCCAATCCTAACATTGTCATACTTCTCGGTTCCTTTGCCATGCAATCTTATCGAATTAATCTTAGCTGCTAATTCATCATTATCTGTAAATATACAGCCACCATCACCATAGCAACCAAGAGGCTTGGCAGGGAAAAAGCTGGTAGTTGTCATATCACCATAGCACCCAACCTTTTTCTGATCATAGGATGCTCCAAAGCTTTGTGCTCCATCAATTAGTAAATGAATTTTTTCGTTTTTTGCAATTTCAGTAATGGCCTCATAGTCCGATGGCTGTCCAAATAGATCTACAGCAATAATAGTGCTTGGCTTTAATCCCATTTTTTTAGAATCAATTATTGCTTGCTTTATGCTCTCTGGATCAATATTGAAAGTATTCTTATCGACATCTACAAAAAATGGAGTAGCTCCAAGCTGAGCTGGAGCCTCAGCAGAAGCGACATAAGTAAATGAGGGAACAAAAACTGCATCACCTTCACCAACATTCCAGGCCATCAATGATAATGTAATTGCATCTGTTCCATTCGCACAACTTATTGCATTCTTAGCTCCAGTAAATAATCTGAGTTGCTCCTCTAACTCATGTACTTCTGGGCCCATGATGTATGCACCATGATCAAGAACTTTCTTGATGGCTATATCAATTTCTTCATGAATAGTTTTATACTGTGCCTTTAAGTCTATGAAGTTTACTGGAGAGCTATATTCACTCATTATCCTTTCTCCTCTATGCGATCTTCACTAACTATCCTGTAAACAGTGCCATCAATTGGACAAATTAGATTGTCATCAAGTATGCCGCCCGACTTACTCATCCAACCGATTCGCTGAGCAGGGACTCCTGCCATTATTGCATAAGGAGCAACTTCTTTAGTTACTACTGCTCCTGCTGCAATAAAACTATATTCACCAAGATCATTTCCACAAACAATGGTTGCATTGGCACCGATAGATACACCTTTTTTTACATGGGTTTTTTTATATTCATCTTTTCTTTCGATTGCAGATCTTGGATTAATGACATTTGTAAAAACGCATGAAGGGCCACAAAACACATCGTCCTCAAGCGTAACACCATCATAAATGCTTACGTTATTTTGAATTTTTACATTACTTCCAATCTTGACATTAGGCCCAAGTACAACATTCTGTCCCAATGAGCAACTCTCTCCGATATGACTATTGCTTAAGACATGACTAAAGTGCCATATTTTTGTATTTCGTCCTATTGTCACATTTTCATCAATATAAGATGATTCATGAATGAAAACGTCTTGATAATCTTTACTCATTAACTATCCAAAGAAACTTCTTTATTATGTTTTAGTGAATCTGAACATGCATTAAGAACCTGTAGTACCATCAACCCCTCTTCACCATCTGTAATTGTCTCTGTTTTTCCACTTAACAAATCGATGAAATGCTTACATTCTAATTTTAATGGTTCCGATTCTGGAAGACTAACATATACTGGCTCTTTCTTTTTGGCGATAAATTGATTTTCCTGAAACTCTATTCGATGAGGATAGATCGATAATTTTCTATCCCATGACTCTGTATCATCAAAAACCATCATACCTTCCTTTCCAATAACAACTAATTTCTGCTCCTTATACGGATGAAGCCACGATACAGATACCTGAGCCTTTATATTATTGGGGAAATCTAAATCTATTACTGCAATATCAGATATATTTTTTTGCAATACTTTTGCATCATGCACAAAAATAGATTGCGGATTTTTACCAATTATTGACAGAATCATTGAGATGTCATGTGGTGCAAAACTCCAAATAACATCTTCCTCAGACCTTACTTTTCCAAGACTCATCCTGCTTGAAAATATATGACATACATCACCTATTTTACCTTCATCAAGCATTGATTTGAGCTCAATAAATGCTGGATGATATCTAAGAAGATGGCCAACCATTAAATTGACATTATTTTTTTTTGAACTATCTATCATTTCACGACCTTCTATCACAGACATCGCTAAAGGCTTTTCGACAAACACATTCTTTTTTGCATTCATTGCTTGTATTGCCATATTTGCATGCATAACAGCAGGAACAGCTAAAACTACTCCATTGATAGCCTTATCATTGAGTACAGTATCAAAATCTGTTGACTCGATGTCTATCTCTTGTTGAATTTTTGAGACTAATTCAACATCTTGATCAACAATATATTTCAAAGCGCCTAGTTCATAAAAATTTCTGACTAAGTTTTTACCCCAATAACCACAACCAACAACTGCTATACTTTTATTCATTTCATGCAATCCAAACTGAAAAATATATCTAGAAATTAAAACCTAAATACTGAAAAACCACAATTCTCAGCCATTCGTAAATCATACAAAGACTTAATATCTGCCAACACTGGCTTTTCTCCTTTGCAAAACTCAATAAGTTGGCTGGGCTCTAAATTTCTATATTCATTATGTCCAACTGCCACCATAAGAGAATCTAATGGTGCTGATTTTGTAAAGCTGGTAAGTTTGACTCCAAATTGTTCCATGACCTCATTTTCATCTGCCCATGGATCCTCTACCATAACTTCTACATTCCACTTCTTTAGTTCTTCAATTATCTCGAATACCTTGCTATTTCTAATATCAGGGCAATTCTCCTTGAATGTAATTCCCATAATTCCAACTGTACTTGATGAAATATTTATATCATTTTGAATCATCATTTTGATCAACATCTCAGCTGCATACTTTGGCATATAATCATTGATTCTTCTTCCAGAAAGTATTATTTCTGGATGGTACCCCATTTCCTCAGCTTTATGAGTGAGATAATAAGGATCTACACTTATACAATGCCCTCCTACAATCCCTGGCTTGAATGGAAGAAAGTTCCATTTACTTCCAGCGGCATCAAGCACCTCCTTCGTATCTATTTCCAACTTATTGAATATCAATGATAACTCGTTGACAAATGCAATATTTAAATCTCTTTGAGAATTTTCAATAACCTTTGCTGCCTCTGCAACTTTTATACTCGAAGCAAGGAATGTTCCAGCTGATACGATTTCTTTGTACAAGTCGTCAACATATCTGGCAACCTCCTTATTAGAACCGCTGGTAATTTTTTTTATAGTGGTAAGCGTATTAACTTTGTCTCCAGGATTAGCTCTTTCAGGACTATAGCCGCAAAAAAAGTCTGCGTTGTACTTCAATCCAGATATTTTTTCAATGATTGGAACACAGATTTCCTCTGTACAACCTGGAAAGACTGTTGACTCAAATATAACTAAACCACCTTCTTGAATATGATCGCCAATCATTTCACATGCTCTAACTAGTGGCTTAAAATCTGGTCTGTTTACTTCAGTTATTGGTGTTGGCACGGTGACAATATAAATACCAACTTCATTTAAGCATTCCTTTTTATTTGAAAATTGTAGATATTTTGCAGATGAAAGCTTCTCTTTATCTACCTCAAGAGTAATATCTTCACCATTCTTTAATTCTTCTATTCTTTTAAGATTTAGATCAAAACCTATTACAGGCCTTTGCTTTCCAAACTCTACGGCTAGTGGTAGACCAACATAACCAAGACCAATAATTCCAATATTTGAGTTTTTTAACATTTAGATATGATGACTTATTTTTTTTTCAGTAAGATATGCTGAACTAGAACGAATATGATCGATAGAAAAGCTCCAGCAAGAGTCAGAGCTATACAAATTATCGCTCTGCTTGGCCTAGATTTTCGCTCTGGAATATACGGAGGCTCGATAGACTTCAAAACATAATCTTTGCTTATATTTGCAAGCATCTGAGTCTCAAGTTGCATCTGAATGAGCTTATTGAGTGAATCTCTTATTTCAATTTGTGAAATTTTTGATAACTGTGATTCCAAATACCGAAGTGCATCTGATGATTCTTTTAGATCTCGCTCTCTTGATAAAGTATTTGCTTCATTAATAATCAAGCTTAAAAAGTTTTTGGCAAATACTGGGGATAAATGCTCTACAGATATAGTTATTAGGTTCGAACGTTTGTCTTGTGAAATCGAGATGATATCTTCGATATATTTTTTATGAATATCTAAAACTGATGGTGTTGGATCACCAAAGATGAATGATTCAACCCATTCCTTTTTCTCAGGGTTGTATTTAGATGAATCAATTTCTAGCTTTTTTGACTCACTATTGTAGCTTTCTGGTGCTATCAATGAAGGAGCCAAATCTTCCTTAGTAATAAGATGTGCGACAAACTCTCTTGATTTGATTGTCTCAATTACCCTAATTGATTTAGATTGGCTATCAGACGAAATGTTAATTCCTACAACAGATGCGATATCGCTATATTGTCCTAGGCCACCCATACTTGATGAAGATTCTGCAATTTCTAAAATTGCGGTAGATTTATAATAATTAGGCAGAAGAAGTGCGATAACAACAGAGGCTATACCAGAAACTACTGAAATTTTCAGAATGAATAGTTTTTCAGACCACAAAATTGCAAGGATCTTAAAAGGATCAATTTCTGTTCGGGCTGAAAGATTATTTTCCATATAGATTTTTATTTATGCATTATTTTTCTTGCTGCTAAAAACTATTAACTGCAGCAGCAGCAATTGCCATTTGGTATATGATTTGCGAAATCTCTGTAGTTGCCTTTATCCCTGAAAATGGCTGAACCTGCAAAGGAACAACAATGGTGTCTCCAGGCCTTAGATTATCTCCCGACCTAAAGAATCCAGAGGACATTTGTGAAGGAGATAATATACTGCCGTCTGATCTTATAAGATAAATATTTGATTTATCTGCAAATGTGGTTATTCCTCCACTTAGGTTGATGTAATCATCTCTGTTAAGATTTTTCTGAAATAAATGAGAATTAGCGACAAAAACCTCGCCTATAACAGATATGCTTTGTTTGAATTTAGGTATGCTTATTTTATCCCCGTCCTCAAGTATTACATCCTCAGTGGCTTCTGAAATAATTCCCTCAAGATCAATAACTAGCCTACCCAGTGCATCTGTTTTTTCTATATCTTCAGGAATTAATTCAATTAATGCGTTAATCTCATTGCCATCTAGAGCCTCCTCTCCAAGTCCTCCAGACTGACTTGATAAAAGTATCTTCCTTCTCAGTTCATCTTGTGCTTGCTTAAATCGGTCTTTTTCAGCTTCTTTCAGCTCTTCTCTTTGAAAAAAGGCAGCTTCTAGAGAACCAGATTCCTTGATGCCTCCTGCTCGCTTTATTAGTTCGGAGAGTGTTTGATTCTCTGAAATTGGGTAAATCCCAGGAAAATAGACCTCACCTGAGATCTCCACAGACTTTATCTCAGATGATAATTGCTTTAGGTTAACTGTATCCATTTTTTCCAACTTCAGGGAACGTGAACCTTTGAGGTTTGTGAATTCACTTCTAGAAGAGAATCTTTTGCCACTTCTATTTAGCCTGTTAAGCTCTAATTCTGAATTATATGTTCCATTTTTTGGTCCACCAGCAGCCTTGATTGCGTCTTCCATATCCATCTGATCAGTGAATGGATAAGCTCCTGGAAAGTGGACACTTCCAAAAACTGAAACCATGCTTAATTTTTCCACTGAGTTTTCGCGCTTGATTATATTCATAATCGGGTCTAGCAACTGATTTCTGCATAAGTTTGTAATCATCATTGAAACATCATCATCCTGATCGAATCCTTTATCGCTTGTAGATCTCTCTTCTTCTACAGATTGTTGAAGTTTGACAAAATCCTCAGGGGTATTAAAACCCTTAAGGTCTTTCAGGGGTACTGACTTTTCTGGTTTAAAACCGGAACTTTCCACAACTAGAAGCGCGATATCCTCTGGAATAACGCAATAATCATATATTGAATACTCATAATATCTTCTAATATCGACTTCATTTAATGTTGTTGAGTTTTTAATTTGATTCTGTGTAATTGGATTTTGCTTCTCAACGGAGACAGCCTCCTCTAAAATTGACTTTCTTAAATAGGTAAGAGAATCCCATTCATCCTCAAGTTCTAACTCATCGGTTTCCTCGTCTTTAATATACTTATCTTGTATTAATTTGGTCGAAATTAATTCTGCTGTAAGCATTGACGGAAAAAGAATTATTTCATCTTGATCTGATAGAAGAATATCTTCTGACTTATCGTTAGAAAAAACTGCCTGAAGGTCTACTTGAAGAAAACTAAACTTATCGCTTAATGCGCTCTTCCTTTTTAGAAGAACATAATTTAGATCTGTCATCTCCAAAAGATCATCTGGGCCCTTAAATAAATCTGAAATCTTTAGACTTTCATTCCAAGAGTAAAATCCTGGCTGCAAAGCATGGCCAGAAACAAGAACAGCCTTTTGAATCTTGTCATTAATGGGATAGATTGAAATGATATCACCATTGTTGATCTGCATATTTAACGTGTCAGGATTTTCTAAATTCAGTTCAATTAGATTATATGAACTAGTCGATTGATCTATAACTAAAGCCTCGGCCTCGGACCTATTTGCTTTTGGCTTCAAGTTGCCCGAATAGTTCAATAAATCTCTTAGTTGCTCATTCTCTTTAAGTTCGTAGATACCTGGTTTATTAATTTCTCCTCTGATTGCTACTGTTTTACCTATTGGCTCAATTAAAATCACATCGCCTTGTCTAAGTCTGCTGTCGCCAGAAGTGTCGCCATCCATAAACAGGCTATAAAAATCTATTTCATTAGATACTCTTCCATTCCTTTTAAGTTTGATATTTCTCAATGAGCCATTTATATCCACTCCTCCACTTTCAAAAATTGCATTCATAACAGTTGATAATGAGCTGACAGTATACATTCCTGGATTATTTGCGGATCCAAGTATATATACATCAATGGTTCTTAATGAGCCAAGTGTAACGCTTGCTTCTGTTCCGATAATTTGAGCTGCTACTGTTTTTTTGATGAGCTCTTGGACGTCTCTAAACTGAAGACCTGCTATTGTTAATGGTCCCAACTCTGGGAGGAATATATCTCCTTCTCGAGTAATTTCTAAGTCATACTTTCTATTGGTACCGCCAAATAGAATAATTTTAATTTTATCGCCAGGACCAAGCAAATAATCAGGTGGTATTGGTGTGTTTATAGTAGTGTTCTTATTAGAAAAGAAGCTATAACCAAAGTGCTCTAGAGGTTCACTAAAAAATTTCTTCTTTGGTGGATTATTAAAATTTTCTCCGCCTGTATAACCATAATCATCATTCGTAAAATCTTTTCTTCTAATCGAATTATAATCTATCTCATCTTCAGATTTTTGGTACTGATCTTCATCATTATCTGATGTATTAGACTGCAAAGAATCGCCAAGATCATTGAGCAGTGATAAATTCTCTAATTGAGCTAAAGACAATGAGCTTGATAGCAAAAATACTAGTGTAAATAATCTGCATTTAATATACATATCGTGATGATAAACCTATGCTTTTAAACAATCAATTATACTTTCTTGGGGTATGCACTTAAAGAACATCAGAGAATACTCTTACTTATCTATTAACTTCGTTTACTTGTGACTTATATATCTCGAGATCCATATTAGATGCCTTATCCATGCTTTCCATTTCTAACTGAAGAAGATGAGATTTTTTTGACTCTTCCTCCAATTCTTGCCAAAGAGGGTTTTCACTTGGTTTTATTGATTGATAAAAATCTTTATATGATTTTGACAACGACACTCCCAATTCTGTGAAACTCATATTCTGCTCTTTAAGCTCTTTCATTAACATGCCGGAAGTTGTTTTATTCGGATCATTAATTCTTGATCTCATTGATCTAAGTACACACAAGTAATCTTCTTTTTCATCTGTCATAAGATCAGTAATCTGCTCCATTTGCTCTAAAATCTCAATACCCCAATCCTTCAGCAAAACATTATCACCCTTTTTCGAAAGATGGATTTTTGACTTCCTTCCAAATTTTGCAACAGTTATATCATTAAAACTTATCTCTGTTAGATCGCGTTTTTCAAGTCTTTGACTCTTCTTTATGCAACAAAAGATCATTAGTAATTCAAAAAATAGAACCGTCTCTTTCTTTATGCCAATCCTCGAGAAAGGATCTAGATCAAGCGATCTTATCTCTATAAAATCTATTCCACTTTCTTTTAGATTCGATGTGGGTCTCGAAAAAATATTTAGATTGCTCTTGGCTCTTGCCACTGCATAGTATTCTGCTTCAATTTGAAGAATGTTAGCATTGAGTTGTGAGTTATTTGATTCTTCATGCTTTAAATATTCTGGCTCAATTGTCTTTGTAGCTTGAACTAAGTCAGATATATATTCATCCAAAGAGTTAACGGAGATAGATAACCTTCTTTTTGTATTAGAATACCCATATTCACTCATCCTAAGAGAAGTTGCCTCCGGAAGTAAAAAGAGATCATCTTCTAGGCTTATAAAAGAATCTTCATTTCTCTTAACCAAAGATTTGCTTATGATAGGAGAGGCTCCGAAAAGGTAAATTATTAGCCAATTTATCTCAAGAATATTTCTAATCATATTTAAATAGAACTCTGACCTATTAGATTTAATATCCTCAGATTTCAACCTATATATGTCGCTCCAAACTGAATCAGGCAATGAGTAATTGAAATGGAATCCAGATATTGACTGCATAATCTTGCCATATCTACAAGCCAGACCTTTTCTGTATATATGCTTAAATTGACCCTCATATGATGACCCAAACTTAGCTATTTGAATTTCATTTTCATCTAGATTGCATGGAGGCATGCTATGCGGCCATATTAATTCATCATCATTTAATTTGCTTGATATAAAATGATGAATATTCTCCAGCATCTCTATTGCTGATTGATTTCCTGTAACTGGCTTTGTAATGAGCTCGAGCTGTGATTCTGAAAAATCAGTCGTTATAAAACGATTGCATAGAGATGAGCCAAGAAAATCTGGATGCTTTGTTTGTGCTAATTTTTTATCTTTTACTCTTAATGACTCTTTTTCGAAGCCTAGTCTGGCCTTAGAAAAGACTTCTTGTAAGTTTTCCTCTAAAAATTTGTCCATAAATTCAAGCATTCCATCTCAATTAGTAGATTGATCTTTATTAGTAAGCAGGAGAATTATTTGGCCTCTTTTGCTTGGGTTCCAAACCCAAATAATATTTTTCTAATAGACCAAGGTTTCTGCTGAATTGTTTTAATTTCATCTGTCGCATCTGTTACAAGTTCGTAAAGACTTCCTGTCTCTAATCTCGCGCCAGCATTCTTTGTTAGTGGACTCCATAGATAACCTGTTTTTTGCCTTGTTGTAGATTGGACATAAAAAAGATCCATTGGTAACTCAAAATAAATTCCCTTGTGGAAACTCCCTTCCCCTACGCATTGAGCATCACAGTCAGAAAGAACGACGAATCCTCCAATTCTTGCTCCCGTATCAAATCTCCTAGAAATATCAATCATTGCTCCTTTATCTTTACCTAGAAATCTGCCTGCACTAATTTTTAGTCTCATATCGTAGAATGGAATATCTTGATAGTAACTTAAGAATCCAGTAAATGTTTCGTAGTCTTTGAAGGAAAATCTCTGATTATATTCTCTTTGCTTTACCCAATAGGCATCTATACCCAAACCCCATCTCTTGCTATCAGGAACATATATTACTTCTCCTCCAACCCCTCCATACATCCATTCTAAATATCCAAAAGATGCTTTTGCCTTTATGTTTTGATTAATGTCAACAAGATAGTCAAAAGACATCTTTCTTATTCCATTCTTCCCCTCAGTTAAATAAAGACGTCTGTCTTGCCGCACATTGTAAAGCTCGCCATCGGGGATATGATAAGTATATGCTTCGAAGTTATTGTCGACGTCTATACCTATGTCAGTAGTTAGATAGAGCCCTTTCCTTATTGAATACTCTGTATGTATCAATGCCTCAAGTTGCCAGAAAAAGAATTTCTCCTGGTGCTGAATTGTATAATTTAGATTTGGTCTCACTGACCAATAAAAATTAGGATATAAAATTTCATTTTCTAGAATAATTGGTGCTTTTTCTGATGTGTGATGAGAGTTAAAAACTAATAATTCTTCATCCAAAGGTCCATATCTAACCGATTCCACCAATTCAGTCCTTTTAACGCTTGTCCTGTATGTTTCAATTCCATTATCTATGTTAATGACGGTTATAGTATCTATATTTTTAGGTGAGTTATTAGCGAGAACTCTGCTTGCTAAATCAATAAACATAGAGGTCTCAAGAAATCTGCTTTGGCTTAATTCAGCAGCTAATTCGTTTCCATTGTAGATAATTCGATGTGTAACAAATCCAATGTTTGCTAACTCCTTTATGGTTCTATTTTTAAGGAAGTTTTTTCTATTCTGATCGAGCCCTTCAAAATCTTCACCGCCAGGAAGATTTGTATTTCTTATCTTTTCACCACCTATTATGGTCTTTGCGATTCCTGAGTAATTTAGATTAGAATGTATAGAGAAGTTTGCAGAAATTGTATTGCCTCTAACAAAACCAATAGCAAAATCCACCCATTCTCTCTGTGTTAATTGTCTTTTGAGATTAATTGCATAATTCACTCTCGAGTCAACTTTGAAGATGTCCCCAGTTTTAAAAACATTAGACTCCAATCCCTCCACTTCGCTGTAGTCTGATGTATCGTATTCAATTTTAAATGAAAGATTTTCAATTGGGCTGAAGTATTCAATTCCTCCAAAAAAAGAAACATTTTTACCTGAAAAAAATCTATCTAAACTTATTCTGCCTCCCCTATCCTTGAAGCCTCCCCTGATTTTCCTATTTTCATCTACCCAAGCTAATGGATTATCCAAATGATCTATTCCTCCAAGTCTGCCCCAGCCAATACCCACAGTTAGATCAATATTTTTCATCCTCTTGCTTGAAACCAAGTACTCGCTAGAATAAGCCCCTGTTCCTCCAAGATCTAGCAATCCAAAAGCTAACGAGGGCATGGCTTCTGATTCTTCGATCAATCTGATTTTCATATCCAGCCCTTTATCTTTCCATGTTTGAAGACTTCCTGGATTGTAAGGTAAGAATTCTCCCTCTGTATATCTCAAAACAGCCTCTAACCAAGGGAAAAACTGTGCTTTTGAGTATAACCTCTTATATGGACCATCTGTTGATAAACCAAATGTAAATTCTCCATCATTCGAGAATCTGGAGGTAGGGGTTTGTATTAACCCAATTCCTCCATATACAGAATGAGAGTAATCATCGTTCAAATAATTAATCGAACTTTCATTTGAAAATATAGCCAAAGAAAAAAAAGCGATAAAAAAATATAAAAATAACTTCGGCATGATTTTGTATTGAACTCTATCTATAACTAATAGTCTAGTTGTTCAAGAACAGGATATCCCTTTGTTAATAAGCCATTTAGAGTGCTGCGAATCTAGCGCAGGCAACAAAAATATCCTCTAGAACTCTAATTATTCTAAGTAGAACTAGAACTAGTTGTTGTGCTTGAGGTTGTTGTGCTCGTGCCTGTAGTTGACGATGTTTCTGTTGATGTACTTGAAGTAGTTGTACTTTCAGCTTCGTCAGTTGATGAGCTTGTTGTAGTTGATGAGCTTGTTGTACTTGAAGTAGTTGTACTTTCAGCTTCGTCAGTTGATGTACTTGAAGTAGTTGTACTTTCAGCTTCGTCAGTTGATGAGCTTGT
>MDSV01056065.1_pt1 | contig 13018 bp, 2 predicted proteins | sample 810851 | NCBI WGS metagenome assembly MDSV01 (sample SAMN05326640, study PRJNA326480) | marine metagenome | isolation source: seawater | place: Atlantic Ocean: North East | collected 2012 | reverse complement strand
ATTAGATCCTATTACATAGTCTTCACTGTTAATAGTTATCTTCTTGTTAGCACTATCCCATGCAACATCAGTACCACCACTACCAGCAAATTCAATTGTATCTGTTGGATCTCCATTACCAGCAACTAAATTAAGTTTTGCTTGATTACTTGTATTACTACTACCAGTAAAATCATACGTAGTACCTCCACCGCCACCACCTGCCTGTGCCTGGACGTTCATTATCCTATTAACACTATCCCAAGTAAATGTTATATTTTGATGTGTACCTGCTGTAAAAATTGCAGCAGCAGCATCCTTAGCATCATTATCAGAATAACCAGAACCACCTGAAGCACTTTGTCTAAAGGTTAGTGTATCAGCATCAGTTCTTTCTACTGACAATCCACCAGCACCAATAAATGTAATATCATCCGTACCTGCTACATCTCCAGTTCCTGTTAATCTAAACTTGGAAGATGTTCCTGTTCCTTGTTCTGCTGATATAGAATATCCATAAGTGGGTGCATCCATAATTGGAAATGCATCTACCCATTGTTCTGAAGGTGTTCCTACTTGATCATCATAATAAATCTTTAATCTACCTTCATTAGATTTCCACCAAAGATGTCCTTGTGATGGACTAGGACTAGTTGGAGGAGTATCACCAACAGAAATAAAACTACCACCTCCACCACCACTAGTTCCACCACCAGCATTGTTAGAGGTATCTACCCACTGTGAAGAAGGTGTTCCTGTTCCATCATCATAATAAACTTTAAGTTGTCCTTCATCAGATTTAAACCATAAGTCACCATTACTAGGACCAACTGGAGCAGTATCAGAAACACTTACAGTTGAACCACCTCCACCACCAGAAGTAGTAGCATCAGTATCATTAACCCAATTGGTTCCATTATATTTTAATACCTGTCCATTTGAAGGGTTGGTAATAATAACATTAGAAAGACCTTCAATAGTTGTTATGTCTGAAGTAGATTCCCAAGAAGTACCATTGTATTTTAAAATATGACCATTAACAACACCAGAAGTAGTAACGTCAGTTAGATTTGCTAATGTTCTCGCCGTTAAATCTGTAAAACTACCAGTCGTTGCAACAGTTGCAAGAGATGGTTTGTTTAGAATAAATGATGCTTTAGAAGAATCTTGTTGTGTCCAGTCTGATTTAAACTCTGCTAAGTGCTCCGTAGTTGGTTCATTAACCCAATTGGTTCCATTCCAACGAATCATTTCGTCAGTTTGTAGATTGGTAAGAACAGGAAGTAGATAACCCTGCGAAGCATGGTTACCCCAACCATGTGCAGTATTCCAATTGTTAATCAGTGTTGATGTAATACCAGCAGCAGCAGAAGCACTGAATATAGGATCTGTCTCTGTAAATGAAGTTAGGAAGTTATGTGTCCAATTCTCCCAACTACCAGAACCAGAATTATATTTTAATAATTGATTATTCTGTGTGCTAATATCAGTAACATTTTGAATATCATTTAATGCATTGATAGTAGTACCGCCACCTCCACTATTAGCAGCATTTATCCATCTGTTATTAGTTGCATCCCATTTAATAATATGATCATTCTGTACATTAGTAATTAATACATTACCAACATCATTAAGATCAGTAACACCAGCAAAAGGTTGGTTCTTCCAAACACTACCATCATATTGAAGTACATGGGTATTAACTGGATTACTTATAGTTACACCAGGAATATCATTCAGTGTTGCTGTATTGAGTCTATAAAGACTTAAATTTGCTGGAGTAAAAGTAAAAGTACCATTAGTATTATTATAACTAAGTGCTCCACCTCCACTAGCAGCAATAGTATTAATAGAAAAACTAGTACTAATTATGTCCGTATCAAGAACCCATTCAGTACCGTTATATTTAATTATTTGTGAATTGGTTGCCTCAGAAGCAGTAACGTCAACAAGATCATCCAAATTAAAAGTATCAACCTGTTGCTTCAGATTATGTACATCAACTGCTAATTCGTTAAGTTCTTGCCTTTGCTGTTCAAAGGTATCAGTTTGTGGGACGTTCCGTAATACCATCAGGATTAACCAATTGCTTTAATAGAGACTTGATCTCACTTATCTCGCCTTTTAGATGATCTAACTCATGTTCCATATTCTGAAACTTTAACTTAGACCTCTTATATTTCTCAAAAGAAGACCTATCGGTATTTATGATTGCACCAGAATTCACATCCCTGTAGAGATGATCACTGTCCTTTACTTTCAAATGATCCATTATATGTTAGAAGGTCTTATTGAATTTGTTCCTTCCCATGTCCAGTATACCCAAGGAGTAGTTGATGTATGAGCTCCAGTTGCATTCCAAGATACAGCAGAAGTGATAATATAATCGGTACTACCATTAGAATTATTATACGCAACAGTTATATCAGTCAATGTTCCATCAACAGCCATTGAGGAATGAGAACTTTCTTCTTGGAGTGATGGGTTACCATAGATGAGCTGAATATCATAGACTCTAGAACGCATACCAGAGCTATAGTCGTCTTTGCCATGCAAAGTATAGACCTGAAGTCTTCCCATTGCACTATGACCTATCTTAAATAATTCATTCGTTGTTCCATTACCATTAACTTGTTTTGCCCCAGTTAATACATGATATTTTGCGAATTGTGCATCCGTGTCAGGAGATTGCAATTCAAGAGTTCTTGCCTTTATTTGACCATCGGTATTAATTCTTAAGGTATTATTTTGTCCCCACCAACCTGAGAACATTGGATCACCACCACCACTTCCACCATTTCCTTGAGTAGCATACTGTGTTGCAATATCAAATCCTTTACCACTATAGTTGGAAGTAAATTTGAATCCACCAGTACCATTACCACCACTTTGAACACCATATAGAGTCCTAATAGTACCTCCTGACTCTATGCGTAGTCTTTCAGTTGCTACATCAGCTTGACCAGTAGTATTTCTTGTTGCGAATACCAATTCTGCTTTTGTATTTTGACTCCAATCAGTTATTTGACATCCTATTGATGCAGGGTATTCACTTGTTGTATTAGATCTATATCCAAATCCAATTGTTCTATAAACATTTATACCACCTTCACTTTCACCAATTCCAAGATATAATGAATCAAATGAAAGATTGGTAGCTGTTCCAATTGATGCATCTGAAGCATTTTTATATAATAATGCTTCACCTTTATTAGTCAACATCAAACTCTTTTTCAAGTCACTACTTGCTTTTTCGGTATAGAATGCCAAATCAGAAGCATCTTCAGCACCACTTCTGTTTATTGCTTCTATTCTTGCAGTTGTTTGTCCATTAGTTCCAGTTGTTTGTTGTTGGAAGTTAATTCTTGCATGAGCTTCATTACTTGTATTACCAAAACCAAATAGATTTATTGTACCAGGTCTACCACCATCTGCGTTACCTACTAATGTTAGTTGTGCTCCTTGCCCTGAATCTGGAGTTTGGCCATAAAATGTACTTTCAATCTCACCTATTACAAGTTTTCCTGTGTGATCAAGAACCATCTTCCTGTCTGGTTGAGCAGAACCAGAACCACTTGGATGTACCTTAAATTCTATTCCTAAATGATCAGTGTCAGAACCACTGTTAATTGAATTGATTTGAATACATCCATCTGTACCTGCATAATCCTTACCTATAGTAATACCACCAACTCCATTACCAACAGTACTAGTATTCTTAATCAATAATGTAGGGGTATCTGTAATAGTAACATACCCAGATGATGTTATAGTAAGTCTAGCACTTGGAGAAGTTCCAGAATCATGTTTTGTTCTAAGTTCTATTTTTCCACTTCTACCATCAATGAATACACCTGCTGATTTCTTATCTGCGGTTGCATCTGCATTATTTCCACTGGCATTAAGATAATCATTAACCCCAAGTAATGCATACATTCCATTTGCATCATTCCAAGTATGCAATCTTAGATCAGGAGAACTATTTGTTGTTTGAACTTGAAATCTTGATGTTGCTGAATTATCACCCTTTACAATTAATGCTCCTGTTTCTACCAGTCCTGCAAAAGTAGCAGATCTTAAACTACCAGTATCCTTTGCAACTACAAATGGAACTCCTGCCATTGATGGAAGAGCAGTAACACCATTAACTTGTCCTCCACCTCCAAAAGCAGCTGCTATATCAGTAGCATTATGATATTTGCTTATTGTACCATCACTTGCGATGCGAAGTCTTTCTGCTTCAGTTCCAGAACTTCTTGTTAAGAATCTTAAGTTTGAATTATTACTTGAACCAGCATTTTGTATTCTAGCACTACTATCATTAAATCCATTCTGGAAATATAAACTATTACCTTGATACCCTAAAGTTACATCACCATTTGCTGCGATGCGAAGTCTTTCTACTTGACCTGAACTTGGATCTGTTTTAATAATAAAGTTTTGATTATAACCAGATGAAATATACGCATCTGAGACACTAGAACCAATATCTATTCCATAACCAGTGTTTTGATGAAATTCTGCAATTAATCCGTCAGCATCACCACGGCGAACATCAAGTCTAGCAGTAGGAGATGTATGACCTAGTGAAACATCACCAGTAGATGTTAGTGTTTGTGCTGCTATATTTTTACCAGACTGCATAATAAGTCCACTATTGTGGAATCCACCAACTATAGCATTAGTACTTCCTGCATAAAAATCAATACCAGCACCTTTAATTCTTAAATCCTTATATGCAGTATTTCCTCTATCATAAGAACTGATCTGACCAGTATTTGCATCAGGTGCATTAACTTCAACACCTTGACCTGTTGTAGGAGTACCAGATCCTGTAAACTGACCGTATGGTCCTTTCAAGAAAGTAGTTGCTTCTACACCAATACTACTTACCCATGCATCATTAGCATCAACAAAATTCCAAGTTATATCTGTACCAGAATCAATTGTAATACCAGCACCATCAGCAGTTGCATCAGACGTATTTCCTTTAGCAATCGTGATGTTTTTATCAGTTACATCAAGATTGGTCGTATTGACCGTTGTAGTAGTCCCTGTGACATTTAGGTTGCCACTTATCGTAAGAGTTCCTGCACCACTGTTAGCGTTGATTGTGAAGGCATTAGGGACTGCTAGAGTACCACCAGTAAAGTCATTACTACCATCATGCTTCAGATAACTAGTAGCAGCACCATCTACGGTAGTTTTGTGAGTCCAGAAATCAGCAGCAAGAAGATTTATCTCAGTTCTTTGCTGTTCAAATGTATAATTGGTTGCTACACTTCTTTGTGGCATTGGATTGATCCTCTAATTAGTATGATGCTACTGCTCTTAAATCCTGAATTTTTGGAACGTAAGCAGGGTTACGTGACTTCATAACAAGTTTCACTGCAAATGATGAAAACTCAGGAAGATCTTCAACGCTATAACTCAATTCTTGATATGATGATTGCTTCTCAGTGATGCCACTGATAGAGTTCTCTGAGGTAGCAATTGTATCTGTATCTGGTACACCTGTACCATTAAAGTATACCCATTCAATATCTTCAAAATTCTCCTGAGATGAAGATTTCTTTATTCTATATAGGAGTCCTATGTTGTTTATATCACTGGTATTAGCAGTGATCTTGACATTAATTCCTGTTGCTGGATTCTCAATTGCAACCTCCTTAGTTACATACTTAGCAATACTTGAACTATTCTTAGATTTAATCTCTGAAATAAAATCTACACCATCAGTGTATGAAACTTTAGATACTTGAATGAATCCTTCTTCTCCAGTTGTTTGTCCAGTATATGATAAGAAATCATCTACACGGAAAATATCACTTGCTTGTGAACTAACAACTGAATTTCTTGCAAATGGATCGTTAGCAATACCAGTAACTTTACTTGCATAATCATTATTAATTGGTTGCTTATCATTAGTAACAGTCAATTCACCTGCTTTACTATCCCAAAGAACAATAGCAGCATCAATTGTATTGTCGTAAGTATTTGCAAATCCATCTGGACTTCTACCAGTTACTCTACTTACTGCTGTTGTATTAGGAAATTCTGGAACTTCTCTTAATATATCAGCATTATCAACAGTAACTTTATTAGTACCATTATCATTTAATGCTGTTTGAGTAGTAAATTTAAGAGTCTCTCCAGCTTGAAATGCATTTATTGTCTTAACAACGATTGTTAAAGTAGAACCATCAACTTTAACAAGTTTTCCCGAAGCATTACTTGTAACACCAGTAACTGTATCTAATCCTTGTACATTAGCTCCTGGAGTTGTAATGTTAACTCCGCTATGTGTATTAGTAACAGTGAATTTATATACAGGATAGAACTCAAGAATTTGATCTCTGCGTCCAAATCTATCTTCCTTACCAGCAGCATACTCAACTTTATTAGAAATAGTCTTAAGTGATGCTCTAGATAGATCAACTAATGGTGAAAGATGAGAAACAGTACTTGAAAGATCAAGTTTATATGTTAAAGATCTTTCAATGCTATTAATAGATTCATTGATAGTTGATGCAATAATTTTTTGATTAATAAAGAAGAAATCTTCATTCAAAAATGTCTTCTCATAATCTGATTGTGTATATGATGTAAATGTACCAACATTATCATCTACAGGTTTAACATTGGTTGTCTTAACTGTAGAATCAATTTTAGTTTGTGTAAATGAGAGATTTGGAACAATAGCATGAACCTTTTCAAACTTTCTATTATATGATGCTAGTACATTTGTACCACCACCAAATGCATTGGAAGATGCTCTACTAGATGTTGTAATAACATAACTATCAACACCACTATTACTAATTTGATACAACTCAGAATTTAACTTAGTTGCTGTTACTCCACCAACATCAATTGATGATTTGAAAAATACATATGATTTTCCAGAATCTTCAAACCCATTGTCATGATGATTAACTTTAACTTTGAAGTTATTGTTCTTAAAGAGTGTTGAAGTTGCACCAGTATTTGCTTCAGCATTAGTTTCTAATGGATCAGCATCAAGTTTTTCATAACCAAGTTCTTCATTAGTTAGAAGTAAAGATGCAGTTCTAGAAATATCAAAATTAGCACGATGAATTTTAAACTTAAGATCTTCAAATAGATCCTCTGTCCAAGCATTAGTATTTTGAGACTTAAAGAGAGAACCTAAAGCAGGTTGTGTTGTGACAGTTGTGCTAGTGGCAATCTCTGTCTCACCCAACTTAGATGCCCATACAAGGTAATCAACAGAATCTGTCTCAAGTACAAGAGCATATTCAGTATCATTCTCTAGATAAACTGGGTAATCAAAACCAAAGTTTGTTGGAGTTGTAGAATTAACAGCACTAGTTGTTGAATCATCAATTGCTACACCCATTCTAACTGCTGGACTATCAATAGTAATAGAAGATGATATTACAGCACCAGCGTTTCCAGTTCCAGTACCTGCAATAACAACAGCAGGAGGTTCAGTATATTCAGAACCAGAAAGAACTATTTCAGAATTATACACTTTACCACCACCAACTCTTACAGTTGCAGTTGACGTACCACCACCTGGAAGTTGAGGACTTTCAATAGTAACAATAGCAGAATCATAAGAAGAACCAGTATTTGTTACTGATAAACCTGTTACTCTACCAGAATTTTTTACTATCTTAAGAGTATTGGTTGTGTTATTAGTATTGTTAGCAAGTATTAACGAAGGTATACTTAATGTCTCATCCTGTTGGAATGATACACCTGTATGATTATCAAGAACTAAGGTATATACTTGTTCATTTGTTAATGAGAATACACCAGCAGAAGATGGAGTAACTTCAAGTTTATTTTTATCAAATACCCTAGAAATAGGACCAGAAGCATTAGATGTTCCACCAGTTACCTTTTCTCCTTTTATAACTGTTAGATTAGAACTAGCAACTACTCTAAGATAAGTATCAGGAGAAAGAACTTTCTGTGTTCCTGGAATAATATTCTTACCTGGTTTACTATTCTGTACATCAGTTAAGTAAACTCTAATTGGAATTTTATCACTCTTAGTTGAGAAGTATAAATCAACACCTGTTGTAAATACACCACCATCAAAGTTTTCAACTTTAAATGTTTGAGCAAGTGGATTAGGTCTAATTGGATTAGAAGTATTACTTGCAGTTAACTGAGTTCCTTCATTTGATTTGAAGAATGCAGGAGAAGTGGAAACAATAGAAGAAGGATTGCTTGGAATAGCTCCAGTAGCATAGTACTTGACCTCAGCATATGTTTCTACATTATTCTTATCAGCATCAGTAGAACTTGATGTAAACCTAATAGTCTTAACACCAGTAGTAAATCTAACTTCACTAGCAGAACTATCATAAAGAACTGTATCTACATTACCTGTCCAAGTAGTATTCTCTCTTGGTGGTTGACCAGCAGGAACTAAAACAATTCCACTAGCATTACCATTTTCATCTGTAGTAATAGAACCATTAAATGCAGATAAAGAATTGCCAGCAATACCTGTATATCTTGTATCAGGACACACCCAACGAGCAATACTTTGACCTTCCATAAAGACATATATCTTTGTGTTTGGCTTAAGACGATTAATTACATACTTGACAGGTATACTTCTTGCAAAGAATGATAGTGAGGTAGCAACAACATTAGATCCAACACCTTTAGTATTAATACCTTTACCTATCTCATTATTTTCAGGACTAATATTTGAAGAACTATTAACAGAAGCACTGGTAACACTTGACTCTGCTAATGTGCTATTCGTATCAGCAAATGATCCAATATTAAAGAATGCTCTATTAGCACCTATCCAATTAATCTTATAAGAATTATAAAGACTTGATAATGAATCTCTAATATTATCTTTTGCTAAAAATATAGAATAAAGATTAGTATTATTATCAGTTACTAATGGAGCAACAGAATTATCATACCAAGAGTCTACATTAGGTCCAATAAATGAATCACCAACATATTGAAGAACAACAAATGGGTTAGGATTAACAGTCTTAGTAGCAAATGCATTTCCTACCAAATCCATTTCAGTATATGGAAGAGTTACACGATCACCAATTCTCTTATATCCAGCAGTAGTTCTTTGATCATCTCTAGTATAAACTTCTTCTAATTTAAGTGAATCTTCTTTTGATTGTGATCTTAGAACAGATTGTTGAGTATCAATAGAACAATTATAATCAACAGATCTCAAAGATCCAATTTTATGTGATTCAAAATTGTCTACAATAAACCCACTCTTGTAACGATTATTTCCACTACTATCAATAATCTCCATATTAAGAGCTTGTTGCTCAAGGATACTTAATGTTGTGTAATATTCTAATCTTTCAATACGCTTCTCCAACTTACCAATGTCACGCATTGTATAACGCTTATTATCAACAGGAGAAATTCTTACATCTTTATTTGATTGTGTGTAAGCAGGTATATAAAGATATGCTAATGCTATAGCATCACTAACAGGATCTGGTTTAGATGGATTGAGTGAAGAATTACCTTCTTTAACAATAAAGGATCCTTTTTTATTTAAGAAAATACCATCAATCCTATCTAAATATTGTTTCTGTGTAAATGAGAATGTGTATTCTAATCCACTATCAGGAGCAGGTGTACTAGAAACAATTCCACCACTACCTGTAAATGATCTTGTATTTGCAGCACCTAATAAAGTTGCATTAACTGTAGGACTATTTTGGAATCCAGAAATAATAGCAGCACTATCTACTTTAGGTCTAAAATCAATAACATCACTTAAATTAACATTTCCCAATGCAGGAGAATTATATTCAGGAATATCTCCTTTATCAACACCTGCTTCATGTAAATATGAATCAACTGTACAAAAATCACCTGCTGTATGCTCAAAATAATCAAAAGCAATTACAAGTTTTCCTGAAGGAACATCTGCATTTGGTTTTAATACTATTCTAGAAACATCATAAAGAGTATCTCTTTGACCATTATCAAATGTAAATCTATTAGTAACATTTGTACCACTAACAAGAGTACCATTCTTATCTACTGTAGGAGCATCAGATGACGATCCCATGTAAACATACCTCAATTTATATACATCAGCATATGTTGATACAGTTGTACCAGTAGTATCATAATCTGTTCCACGAATAGGAATAACTCTATCACCAACAGAATCTACAACAACTCTCTTATTTTCAATAGATGTCTTAAGTCTTGGTTTTGCTTTAGTAACTTCTAAAGTAGCAGTCAACTTCAATTTAGGGAAAGCACTATATGTTGAAGATGCAGATCCAAAATAATTATCTGGAAGATTTAAAGTGACACTACCAGAAGTTAATCCACTAGAAGCATCAACTGAAGATGAAATACTTACTTGATCTGATGTAATATAAATTACATCACCTTTTGCTATGAGAGAACTTCCAGATGTAGTACCTGAATCAAGAACAGTAATTATGAAATTACTCTCAGTAAATGAAACAAACCTCTGGGTTCCATAATCTAATTGAGCAGCAAAAGCAAATCCACCATTAGTTAATCCACTACCAGTGCTTACAAAATCTCTTCTTAAAAAATAAGAAATTTTTGAATCATCAGCACTTGAAACAAGAGAACTAACTTGCTTTGTTCCTGTCTTATAAAGAAGACTTCCTTGGTTAAAGTTACTGATTGCAGGACGTACCCTAACAACACTACTATTACTTACAGTAGCAGGTAAAGATCTATCCAAATAAACTCTAGACTTCAATACACCAGATGGTTGTGTAGCTTGTTGTACAATTGCACGAATAGTAGTATCTGTTGAATCAGTAAATTGTATAAGATCTCCTTGTTGTAGTACTTTTGTACTATCACCACCAAATCCATTACATTCAATATACTTTTTACCAAGTTCACCACCAAACGTAAAATCTGTTACTGATTTAACTTCTGCATACTTTTCTCTATTAATTTCAATATCAGCAGTATATGTGTTAGCGTTACCAGAACCAAATTCACAGAAGAATGACTTAACATTTTGTGGAGTGTATGTGGAAACAGAATCTCTTACAAGAACTGGTATGACAGAAGCACCTGTACCAGCACCCCCACTTGGATTAACTACTGTAATAATAGGAGGTCTTGCATATTCTACGTTAACAAGATCTCTATTAACTATAGATGCACTGATAACTTTATTGCCAGATAATGTCAAATTGATTTTAGATATATCATAATCAACACCATCTATTCTTAATTTTGTTCCTGCATTATAATTTGCTCCTCTAGAAGCAACAATAAAATGAGAAATGGTGTTATCCTTAGCAATTCTCAGTGTATTATTTCCTTCATCTCTAATTGGTTCACCTGATTGGAATGTTCCAAATAGGGTTTTAACCATTAATGTTTTAGTTGTAGTATATGCTTTATCAGCTGCACCTTCTACAACACCATATGCACCGCTTTTAAGACCATAAACATATTGTCCATTAGTGAAACTGCCTGTAACACTAATTGGCTCATCTAAGAGGATTTTAGTAAAGAACTGAGGATCAAAATAAGATAATCCAAATGTAGTGTTATATACAGCATCTCCATTGGATTGTCTTCCTTTAGAAACTACAACATCAACATCAGAATTAAATCCAGTACCTTTTTCAACAAGAGTTACATTACTTGGTTTAGCAAGTCCTATAACAGGAGTGATAGTCTCATTGTAATCAACAATAGTTCCAAATTCTGTTGAAGAAGCATTCTTTGCTTCATTCTCTGTTAAAAATAATTTTCTATTATTAGAAGTTTCTCCAGTATCATACTCTAAAAAGAATTGATCTAGATAATTTTTCTTACCAGTTACTGTAACCTCAAGAAAAGTATTTGAAGTATTTGAATCAACTTCTATTCTACTTACAATAGAAAGTGCTATAGAAGAAACAGAATCAACCACACTAGGTGTTGAAGCTCCAGCAATTCTGTTAACAACAAACCAAAGATTTGATATTGCTGTTAATCTTGAATCATTATCTGTTGTAGCAGAACCACCAATCAAATCAACATTAACACTACTATCAAGTTTTACATAAATTGTTTTAATTCCACTATCAATATCAAAATAGTTACCACGACGATCTGTAGTCTGCTTAATAGCAGTTGTAATTTCTGTATTGTTTAAACCAATAGAACCATCATTAAAATTAGAACAAAGAAAAATATTTGGATATGCAGTTAAGTCAGAACCTTCTGCATTAAGAGGTACTGTTCCAAAAACATTATTGACTTTATATGTTGGAAGTCCACCAGTCTTTAAACGAATATCAGATCGGTCAAGTGTTTCTCTTGCTTTATTAAGTGTTAAATATTTTGTTTCTTTATTAACAATTTCATATCCTTTAACATATGCTTTACCAGAACCAACACTAGCAACCAACTTATCTGCTGCTACTGTAGCAGTAAATTCATTAACTTTACTAGTAGTAGAATCTAAAGGATAAACACCTAAATTACCACCTGTCTGATAATATTCTCTAACATCAAGAGAAAAATCATCAACTACATAATCACCAGACTCATCAAATGTTCTTCTTGCAAGAGTATTTTCAAGAAGGTTGTAATCTGTCTGTACTACCTTACTTAATACAGCTCCTGATTTAATTGTTAATAATTGAATAAAATTCTTATCTGTAGTAGCAGTATATTCATACTGAACTAATGTTAAAGCAATCTTTAATCTATCTGCACCTGGAGCACTATAATTACTTGATCCAATTGCATTATCATAAAGAGACTCATCTGTCTCAGATGAGACTATACTCTCTACAATACTAAAACCTACTTTTGCAGATGGATTATCATAATATTTGTTAATTATAAGTAACTGAGCAGAATTTCTTACAAAAAATCCATTAACAAAATAAATTCCTTCTTCTACTTTAACAGCAGAAGCATATCCCATCGCATTACTTATTAGCGATGACGATACACCTGTGTCAGGATCAGTAATAGAAATACTAGTAGGAAGTACGCTTCCATCGGTTCCAACCACTAAGAGTGGTGTATT
>MDSV01027649.1_pt1 | contig 13018 bp, 11 predicted proteins | sample 810851 | NCBI WGS metagenome assembly MDSV01 (sample SAMN05326640, study PRJNA326480) | marine metagenome | isolation source: seawater | place: Atlantic Ocean: North East | collected 2012 | reverse complement strand
TATTTGTTAGTAATAATTTTAGATTTGGTAATAAAAGAGAAGGTGATGTAAATCAATTAATAGAATATGAAAAATGCTGTAATTTTAAAATAATAAAACCTCAACCATTATTTATTAAAAAAAAACTAATTTCTTCATCTTTGATAAGAAATTATTTACAAATTGGAAAATTAGAGAAAGCAAATAAGTTATTGAATAGAAAATGGTCCATAGAGGGAAAAGTACAAAAAGGAAAACAACTAGGAAAAAAAATTGGTTTTCCAACTGCTAATATTGATATTAAAAACTATATCTTGGCATGCCCAGGAGTGTATGCGGTAAGAGCTAATATGATAAATAACTTAAAATTTATCAATGGTATTGCTAATTTAGGTTACAGACCAACATTTAATGGAAAAAAAATTTTATTAGAGGTTCATTTATTTAATTTCTCTGGAAATATATATAATAAGTATTTAACAGTTGAATTTTTAAAATTTATTAGAAAAGAAAAAAAGTTTGAAAGTGTCAAACAATTAAGAAAACAAATTAAGGTTGACTTATTAAAGGCAAAAAAATTAAAATGAACAAATCTCAAATAAATCTTCCTAAGACAGCTTTTTCAATGAAAGCTAACTTGCCAATTAGAGAACCTGAAATTTTAAAATTATGGAAAGAAATTGATCTTTATACCAATCTAAGAAATTCTAGAAAAGGTGCCGAAAAATTTGTTCTGCACGATGGGCCTCCGTATGCAAATGGAAATATTCATATGGGAACTGCTCTTAACAAAATTCTAAAAGATATAATTGTAAAATTTCATCAAATGGATGGAAAAGACTCGGTTTATGTGCCAGGCTGGGATTGTCATGGATTACCAATAGAATGGAAAATTGAAGAACAATATAAAAAGAATAAGAAAAATAAAAATGAAGTTCCGATAGTTGAATTTAGAAAAGAATGCAGATCTTTTGCTGAAAGATGGATAGAAATTCATAAAGAACAATTTAAAAGATTAGGTGTTATAGGAGATTGGGAAAATTATTATTCTACAATGAGCTATGATGCTGAGGCTCAAATCGTTAGAGAACTAGGAAAATTTTTAAAGGAAGGAAGTCTTTATAGGGGATTTAAACCTGTGTTGTGGTCTACAGTAGAAAAAACAGCATTAGCAGATGCTGAGGTAGAATATCAAGATCATAAATCAGATACTATTTATGTTTTTTTCACAGTTAAATCCTCTGGCATAAAAGAAATTGAAGGAAATAACATTGTTATTTGGACCACCACACCTTGGACTATACCAGCAAATAAAGCTTTGGCTTATAACAAAAGTTTAGACTATTTATTAATAGAGATAAATGATGAGGGTGAATTTAAGAATAAAAAGATTGTTATAGCTGAAGCTTTGTTACAATCCGTTGTAAAGGATTGTGGAATACAAAATTTTAAAAATTTAAAAAAGTTTAGAGGAGAAGAATTTAGGGATACAATTTGTAACCATCCTTTTTTAGAATTAGGTTATGATTATGATATTCCTATGCTAGAAGCACGTTTTGTTACAACTGAACAAGGAACAGGAATTGTTCATTGTGCACCTAGTCATGGCCCAGATGATTTTAATCTTTGTTTAAACAATGGAATTAAAGCGATAGAGACTGTTGATGGAGATGGGAGATATACAAAAAATGTATCATTGTTTGACGGTACACATATATTTAAAGCTAATCCTCTAATAATAGAAAAATTAAAAAAACAAAAAAAACTTTTAAAAAATGGAGAATTAATCCATTCTTATCCTCATTCTTGGAGATCAAAAGCACCATTGGTTCACAGAGCCACACCTCAATGGTTTATTTCTATGGACAGTCATAAACTAAGAACTAAAGCTTTAAAAGCAATTGATGATACATCATTTTATCCTAGTAAAGGGAAAGAAAGATTAAAATCAATGATAGAGACCAGGCCTGATTGGTGTGTATCAAGACAAAGGGTTTGGGGGGTGCCACTGCCAATATTTATACATAAAAAAACTAATGAAATTTTAGTAGATGATGAAGTTTTTGAGACAATTGCTAAAATCTATGAAAAAGAGGGATCTGACTGTTGGTTTTCTGACGATCCTCAAAAATTTCTTGGAAAAAAATTTAAATCTGAAGATTTTGAAAAACTTAGTGATATCGTTGAAGTGTGGTTTGATAGTGGTTCAACACATTCTTTTGTTTTAGAGAAGAGAAAAGATTTAAAGTGGCCAGCATCAATGTATCTTGAAGGATCTGACCAACATAGAGGATGGTTTCATTCATCTTTATTAGAATCATGTGGAACAAGAGGCAGAGCACCATTTGAATCAATTCTTTCACATGGCTTTGTTGTTGATGGAAAGGGTTTGAAAATGTCAAAATCTTTGGGTAATGTTATTGCACCAGAAGACATTTTAAAGAAGTATGGAGCAGATATTTTAAGAATTTGGGTAGCATCTTCAAATTATGCTGAAGATTTGAGAATAGATTACTCAATTTTGGATCAACATTCAGAATCATATAGAAAAATTAGGAATACTTTTAGGTATTTACTTGGAAATTTAAACGATACTTTTAGTGAAACAGAAATAGAAACTGTCGATCCAAAAAAACTTCCTGAATTAGAACAATTTATACTTCATAAAATTTATTCTCTAAATTTGAGATTTAATAAGTATTTTAAAAATTATGATTTTCACAATTTATATAAAGATTTATTAAATTTCTGTACTGTAGATTTATCAGCATTTTATTTTGATGTAAGAAAAGATGTTTTATATTGTGATCCTTTAAGTTCTAGTAAAAGAAAATCAACCTTGATAACATTGAATATAATCCTTAATTCACTTTTGAAATGGTTTGCACCAATTCTTTCTTTTACTACTGAAGAAATTTATCAACTTGTTTCAAAAAAAAATAAAAGTATTCATTTAGAAAAATTTATAGAATATCCAAAAAAATTTGAAAATTTTCATTTATATAAAAAATGGAATGAATTAATTAAAATAAGAGATGTTTGTAATTTAAGTATAGAGGAAAAAAGAGCTAGTAAAGAAATTGGGTCAAGCTTAGAAGCAGCAATCAAAATAAAACTAAAAAAAGAATATTTTGAACTGACTAAAAATATCGACATGTCTGAATTATGCATTACATCTTCTGCTATAATAGAGGTATCCCAAGATAATGAGATAGTAGTTACAACAAAAAAGGCTAAAGGGGATAAGTGTCCTGTTTGTTGGAAAATTAGTGAAAATTCTTGTGCAAGACATTCAACATGACGAGTATTTTAATAAATAAAAAAATTTATTTAAAAATTTTTATTTCAACTTTTATATTTTTCATAGATAGAATCACAAAAATTTATGTAATTCATTTAGATCAAGTAAATTTTGGTAAAAACATAATTATCAATGATTTTTTAAATATAAATTTAATTTGGAACGATGGAGTTGCATTTGGATTTTTTTCTTTTGAAGAAAATTATTTCTACAATTTTTTAACATTAATAATTTTGATTATTATTATAATAATTCTTGTGTTGAGTTTTAAAAACTCAGGAATGAAAGGATACGCTTATTTAGTTATTTTTGCTGGCGCAAGTGGCAATTTATTTGATCGATTTTTTTCTAAACAAGTTCCTGATTTTATTGATCTACATATAGGTCAAATTCATTGGTTTGTTTTTAATATTGCAGATATTTTTATTACATTAGGAGTAATTTTTCTTATAATAACAGAATTTTTTAATAAAGAAAAAGATGAAAAAAAATTTTAAATATATTTTATTTATATTATTCACCTTTTTATTAGCTGGATGCCAAGATGTTAAAAAAGGTTTTTCAGGAAAAAATTTAGACCAAGGTGAAGAGTTTCTTGTTATAAAAAAAAATCCTTTAGAAATGCCTCCAGATTTTAATGAATTACCAAAACCAAATAATGCGATTATAAATTCAAATAATAGCGATAAAAAAGAAAATAATTTTAAAGAATTAATTGATAAAGAGTCCGGGGATATTGATGGAAAATCAAATTTAGAAAGTGCAGAAAATCAAAATATTGAGGAGTCAATTTTAGATAAGATTAAATAGATATATTATAATGTTTTCCAAAAATATAAAATTTATTAATTATGGTATTAATAAAAAAAAATCTAATAAAATTTTTAAATTATTTAAGAATTTACTATTAGAAAATAACGAAATACTCAGATCGTTAAGTCTAAGTTATAAAGACTCATTTAGTAAATCTATAATATTAAAGTTTAAAAAAAAAAAACAAATTATATTAATAGGCATGGGTGGATCAATACTTGGAGCTAGAGCAATATATAATTTTTTAAAACCTAAATTTAAAAAGTTCTATTTTATTGACAATCTAAAAAGCTCTTTCTCAAAAAAAATTCGAGATAAAAATAATTTAAATATTGTAATTTCAAAATCTGGCAACACTTTAGAAACGATTTCGAACTCAAATATTTTGATTAATCAAAAAAAATCAAACATTTTTATTACAGAAAATAAAAATAGTATTTTAATGAATTTAGGAAAAAAATTAAAAGCAGATATAGTCCATCACAATAACTTTATTGGTGGAAGATATTCAGTTTTGTCTGAAGTAGGTATGTTGCCAGCAAGATTGATGGGATATAGTCCAAATAAATTTAGAGTATTCAATAATCTTATTAAATCTAAAAAATTTGTAGAAAATTTAATCTTAAATGTAACAAATACTCTTATGTTGATAGAAAAGAAAAAATATAATTCAATAATTTTAAATTATGATGAAAGATCATCTGATATATTTTATTGGTATCAACAATTGATTGCTGAAAGCTTAGGTAAAAATAATAAAGGAATATTACCTGTTATTTCATCAATGCCAAAAGATAATCATAGTCTAATGCAATTTTATCTAGACGGTGTACACAATAATTTTTTTACATTTTTTTTTGTGAAAGAAAAAAATTCTATTAAAATAGATAATTCTAAATTAGATACATCAAACTCTTTTTTAAAAAATAAAAGCTTAAATGACATCACATTTACACAGTTTAAAGCAACAGCAAATATTTTCAAAAAAAAAAGCATACCTTTTCGTAGTTTTGTAATAAATAAAAGAGATGAAAATACTATCGGGGAATTATTTGCTTTCTTTATTCTAGAAACAATTTTATTGGCTAGAGCAATTAAGATAAATCCATTTAATCAACCAGCTGTTGAATTGATCAAAACAGAAACAAGTAATATTTTTTCAAAATACTAATTACCAAATAAAATTTTTGATATACCATAAATTCTTTTTTCAAGAACTTTAAACTTTTTAGTAATTTCAATTATATCTTTTTTATGTCTATGAAGAATTATTATTCCATTATTTTTAATAAAATTATTTTCAATAATGTTTTCAATTATTTCATTAATCTTTATTTCTTTATAAGGTGGGTCTATAAAAATAATATCAAACTCAGTTTTTAAATTTTGATTTGCTTTAAAAAATTCAAAACAATTTTTTTGAATAATTTCATAATTATTTATCCCTTTTAAAGATTGGATATTTTTAGTTAATATTTTTATTGCCTCATGATAATTTTCAAAAAAAATTACTTTTTTTGCCCCTCTAGATAAGCATTCTAAACCAAAAGAACCTGAGCCAGAAAACAAGTCTAGAATAGTTGAATTTTCAATATTTGTATTAATTTTTTTAGAATGCATTATCAGATTAAAAATAGACTCTTTAACCAAATCTTTTAATGGTCTAGTATTTTTATCAGTAGGTATTATTAATTTTTTGCCTTTGAATTTTCCTCCAATTATCCTCATATATCAATTACCTTAAAACCAATATCTTTTCTGAAATGACCATTATGCCAATTTAATTTATTAATTAAATTTAAAGCTTTATTTCTACATTCTTTAAAATTTTTTGATTTAACGACGAAGTTAAGTACACGCCCTCCACTCGATAATATTTTTAAATTTTCAATCTTTGTACCTGCATGAAAAATAAACTCATTTTTAGCTAATTTAATCTTTTTTAAATTTTCAATTTCAATATTTTTTTTATATTCCTCCGGATAACCTTTTGAACATAATACAATACATAAACTTTTTTCATCGTACCATTCTATATTAAGGGTTTCTAAGTTTTCATTTACAACTGCAATAATTATTTCTAAAAAATCAGTTTTAAGTAAAGGTAAAATAGTTTGACATTCTGGATCACCCATTCTTACATTGTATTCTATTAAATAAGGTTCATTTTTTACAATCATTAAACCAGCATACAAGAAACCTTTAAATTCTTTTTTTAACTCTTGAAGACCTTTTAAAGTTGGTTTAATTATTTTATTTAAAATTTTTTGATCTAACATCTCATTTTCTTCTAATCGGGAAGGACAATAAGCTCCCATCCCACCTGTGTTTTTTCCTAAATCTCCTTCTCCAACTCTTTTATGATCTTGAGCAGTTCCAAATTTTTTAAATTTTTTTCCATCTGAAATTATAAAATAGCTCATTTCTTCACCATCAAGAAACTCTTCAATTAGTATTTGATTTGCATTTCCAAATTTTCCATTAAATATTTCTTCTACTGCTAATTTGGATTGGCTCATATTTTGGCAAATATAAACCCCTTTACCAGCTGCTAATCCATCAGCTTTAACAACTAATGGAAATTTACACTTGTTTAAAAATTTAAAAGATTCCTCTTTATTTGTAAAAATCCCAAAATCAGCAGTAGGTATATTATATTTTTTACATAAATTTTTAGTAAATATTTTTGAACCTTCTAGCTGAGAGGCAAATTTACTAGGTCCAAAAACATTTATTTTATTTTTTTCTAAAAAATCAACAATACCATCAACTAATGGTTTCTCAGGGCCAACAATTATTAAATCTATATTTTTTTCATTTATAAATTTTTTAAAATTTTCAAAATCATAAATATCTAAATTAATATTTGTCGCTATTAACTCTGTTCCTGCATTTCCTGGAAAACAGTATATTTTACTAATTTTTTTTGATTTTTTTATTGCTTCACATAAAGCATGCTCTCTTCCACCGCTTCCTATTATTCCAACTTTCATATAAACATATATAAACTAAAAATGTTTAAAAAATTAGCTAAAATAAAATATTTGCCAAATAATTATGTTGTGATTGAAAATGGAGATCATGTTATATGTGCTATATCAGGTAAAAAAATTTCATTGGATCAATTAAATTATTGGAATGTAGATTTACAAGAACCTTATTATTCATATAAGGAAGCTTCAATAAAGAGAGAAAAAAGTTAATAATTATTTCCACCTATTATGTGTCCATATCCATTGATCTGGATTTTGAAGTATCATTTTTTCAAGTATATTGTTTAAATACAAAGTAATTGTTTCTATACTTTCTTCATCTTTAAATATTAAAGGCTGCTGAATTTTTAGCTTAAAGTCATCTTCTTTTGTTCGCTCTATATATATTGGTATAATTTTTGCTTTAAATTTTTTTACAAATTGAGCAGGAATTGTTGTAGTAAAAGCTCTTTCGTTAAACAAATTAGAACTAATGCCCTCTGAAACTCTTTGATCAATCATTAAAGCAATTGAGTTCCCATTTTTAAATTTTTTCAATAATTCTTTAGTTCCTGAGATTCCTTTTTTAATTTGATTTTTACAAATATATTTTTTCCTAATATATTCCATAATGTAATTCAAAAATTTATTATTTAGGGGTCTATAAACTGCAGCAAGCTCAATACCAGATTTTTCGATATGCATTGCCATTAATTCAAAATTATTAAAGTGTCCTGAAATAAAAATCACAGGCTCTTCATTTTTTTTGATTTCGTTAAGTTGATTTTGATTTTCAACTATTATTTTTTTTGAAAATTTTGATGATTGCCTGAAATCTTTAATAAAAATGTATTCAGCTAAAATCTTTCCATAATTTTTCCACATATTTTTATAAATTTTTTCTTTCTTTTCTTTATCAAGATTTGGATATGCTTTGAGAATATTATTATTAAATATTTTTTTTGATCTAAAAATTGGTCCAAATATTAAAAATATTTTTCCAGATAATTTAGTGGCTAATCTTATACCTATTATTCTAAATAATAAAAATAAAAATAGTATTACTATAAATTGAATAAAATATTTAATTGTTGCCATTTAATTTAAATTTAATGAAGGTTATCAATTCTTTTTCGTTTTCAATTTTAAGATCTAGATCTAAAAAATCAATTTTTTTTTGATCCTTTTTTGAAATTTTTACAAAGTCTTTTTCTGTAGTTATAATTTTTGCATTTGATTTTCTTGCGAGAAGTTTAATATTTTGAATTTCTTCAGAAGAATATTCATAATGATCTGGATATATTAAATGATTAATAATTCTAAATTTATTTTTAATCAGAATATTTTTAAAACTATTAGGGTTTCCTATACCAGAAAAAATGAGATAATTTTTTTTTAAATTAAATTTTTGTAAATTTAATATTTTAAAGTTTGTGTAAAAAATTTTAATTTTGTGATTTATTGACTTAATTTGTTTAAGAATATTTTTTGAATTTTTTTTATTTCCTTTTAAGAAAACAGCATCAAATTTTGACAAACTGTTAAGATTCTCTCTTAAGGGCCCCGATGGTATCAATTGACCATTGCCAATCCAATTATTAATATCAAAACAAGCAAATTTTATATCATAATCAATTTTTCTTTCTTGAAGACCATCGTCAAAAATTATTAATTTTGCATTATTTTTTTCTCCAATTTTAACTATTTCAGATCTATTTTTTGATTGAATAAAATTTGTTTTATTTTTTAATAAAATTTGCTCATCTTTTTGTTCTTTATAATATTTTTTTGCAGTAAAAATCTTGATATTCAACTTTTTTAGCAATTTAAATAATTTTATAGTAGTGGGAGTTTTACCTGTACCCCCAACATAAATATTCCCAATGCAGATTGTTTTAATTTTTTTTGATTTTTTCTTTAAGCTATAGTTGTCAATTAAATAATTATTTACTTTAATTATCATTGTTAACGGCATGAAAAAATAAGCAAAAAAATTAGGTTTTTTTAAATCCCAAAATTTTGGTTTACCTAAAATCATTTTTTAATTTGTATTTATTTTATTATATGTATTATTTAAAATTTCGTTTCCAATTTTATTTAACTTTGATTGAACTTTATTTATCTTATTGGGTTTATTAAATAATCTAATCAAATTTAAAACAATTTGATTCTTGGAATTAATTTTTTGTGACATCTTATTTTTTTTAAGGAATGTATAAATATCTTTAAAATTTGATACATAAGGACCATGTAGAATGTTACAACCATACCTAGCAGCTTCAAGAGGGTTTTGTCCACCGTGTTTTATTAATGAACCTCCAAGAAAAACATTATTTGTTAATTTGTAGAAAGATTTAGTTTTACCGTAGGCATTAACTAAATATATATCTGTATTACTTTTAATTTTCATTTTAGGCTCATGATTATGAACATTTAAACCTAATTTCATTAATTCATTTCTAATCTTATGAATTCTATCTATATGTCTTGGAATAATTATAGTGCATAAATTTTTATATTTTTTTTTGAGTTCTAGATGAACCAAACCGCAAAATATTTCCTCATCTTTATGAGTACTTGATGCACACCATATTTTTTTTTCTTTTAGAAAATTAGTAAGATCTTTATTTATTATTAATTTAATATTTTCTGATTGAGAAAATTTTAAGTTTCCAAAAAATTCAACTTTTTTTGCACCAAGTTTTTTAAGGTATTTTTTTGTCTCATTATTTGCAGATAAGCACAATGAAAAATTACCAAAAATTCTTTTTTGAAAATTTGAAAATAAATTCCATCTATTAAAAGTTTTTTTTGTTATTCTTCCGTTTAAAAGAATAGAGGGGATTTTTGAATCTTTTAAATTAATCATCATATTTGGCCAGATTTCTGAATCTATGAAAAAAACTTTTGAAGGTTTCCAATATTTTAAAAATTTCTTTGAAAGAAAAAATGTATCAATGGGATAAAACTGATGTATGGTTTTTTTTAGTTTGATTTTTTCAATTATATTTGAGGAGCTTAAGGTATTTGAGGTGACTAAAATTTGATTAATCTTTTTATTTTTTTCAAATTTTTCAATTAGTGGAATTATACTTTGTAACTCTCCTACGCTAGCTCCATGAAACCAAATTAATTGACCTTTTTTTCTTTTTTTTGTAAAGAGGCAAAATTTTTCTTTAAATCTTGTAAAACTTTCTTTTTTTTGGAAAAGTCTATAGATAATTATAATTGGAGAGAATAAAAATATTATATTAATTAATAGTCTGTATATAATTAACATTTCTATTTTCTAATTTGTTTTTCATAAAAATTTTTATAAATATTAGATGTGTTTAGCAGTTCCTCATGTTTGCCTTCCTCAATAGACTTTCCTTCATCAATTACATAAATTTTGTCTGAATTTAAAATTGTAGAAAGTCTATGTGCTATTACAACAGTAGTTTTTCCTTTTGTTAAAAAATTTATTGCTGTTTGAATTTTACTTTCAGTTTCAGCATCTAGAGAGGAAGTTGCTTCATCTAATAGAATAATTGTACTTTTTTTGAGGATAGCTCTTGCAATAGATATTCTTTGCTTTTCTCCGCCCGATAGCCTAATGCCATTTTCACCAATGATAGTGTCATATTTTTTTGGTAGTTTGTTAATAAATTCATCTGCAAATGAATATTTAGCCGCTTCCTCAATTTCTAGGTCAGTCGCATCTAAATTAGCATAAGCAATATTTTTTTTTATGGTATCATCAAAAAGAGTAGTGTTCTGACTGACAAGTGATATGTTTTTTCTTAAAGAGTTTATCTTAACATCATAGATTGATTGATTATCAATTTTTATATCTCCTTGTAAAACATCATAAAATCTTGGAATCAAATTTAAAATGGTTGATTTACCTGCTCCACTATGGCCCACAAGTGCTGTCATCTTATTACCAGGTATAATCAAATTGATTGATTTTAATATTTTTTTTTCATCTCCAAAGTATTTAAAATTAACATCATTAAATTCTATCTGGCCGTTTTCAACTATAAGGTTTTTTGAATCTTTTTTGTCTTTAATTTTTGGAGAATTATCAATTATAGGCAGAACCTTTCTTGCACCAGCGATTCCTTGTTGAATAGCAATATTTAAAGTCGCTAAAGATCTAACTGGTTGATATGAAAGCATCATTGCTGCGAGAAAAGAAAAAAAATTATTAACTTCTAAATCATCAGCCATGACTAGTTTTGCAGAAATAAAAATTAAAAAAGCTATCATAATTCCTGTAAGGACTTCCATTATTGGTGAAGCTCTTACGAAAACTATATTCATTTTTTTCCCAGTTTCAGTTAGATTTGTAATTACATCTGATGCTCTTTTGTTTTCAAAGTCCTCTTTTTGGAAAATTTTTGTTAATGAGTGATTTTTAAAAATTTCAATCAAAAACGTATTGAAAATTTTTGCTTTATTCATTTGATCTATTGTTACTTTGCCCATTCTTTTTCCGAGAGTTTTTGCCGCTGTACTGGCTAAAGGTATCATTATAATTGCAATTAAAGTGAGCTTCCAATTTTGATAAAACATGACGCTTAACAATCCAATTAATGTTAAACTATCCTTAAATAAATTTAATATTACAGTACTTACAAGATTAGTTATATTATTTACATCATTTGTTAAGTTTGTCAGAAACTCTCCGGAATGTTTATTATTTACTTCTTCGGTGTCTGCTTTTATTAGAGAAGCAAACATATCTAGTTGAATATCTTTTTTAACATCTTCAGAAACATTAATCATGATTACTTTTGCTATATATAATGAAATAGCTTTTAAAGTGAATGCCAAGATAATTGCGCCTGGAATAAGATAAATAAGATTTTTTTTTCTTTCAACGAACAATTGTTTTATGGCAGGATCAAGTAAATATGCAACAGAAGATGTGCTTGCTGCTAATATGAGTGCAAAAAAAACAGATGTTAAAATATTTTTTAAATATTTGTGTGTGTAGCTTTTATAAAGTCTTTTTATTATAGAAATACTATCCATTTTATAATTTTCCTATAATAACATTTAGAAATAATAATAAACCAAGGAAATTATTAGATTTGAATATCTTTAAACAATTCATAGGATCATCTAATTTAAGTCTTTTTAATTGAAAATAAAACAGATGTACGAAAATAACTAAGAGACTTATATAATAAAACTTATTTAATTGCATTAAATTTCCTATCACTAAAAGAACTATAAAAAAAATTGTGTAACAAATTGATAAAAATAATTTTGGTTTTTTTTTAAATTTAATTGAAGTTGATTTTAATCCAATAATTTCGTCATCTTTTATATCTTGATATCCATATATTGTGTCGTAACCAAGTGTCCAAAATATGGCCCCCAAATAAAACACTATAGCAATTAAGTTGATATCATTATTTATTGCAGTCCATCCTAATATTAAACCATAATTAAAAGTTACACCTAAGAATAACTGGGGCCAATATGTATATCTTTTCATTAGAGGATAAGTAAATGCCAAAGGCATGGATGCAAGAGCGATAAAAATAGTAAGATTATTAAAATTAATTAGGACTAGTAGAGCCAATAGACAAAGTAATGCAGAATAGAACAACCCTAGTGTGATTGATATTTTTCCTGAAGCAATTGGTCTATTCTTAGTTCTTAAAACTTTTTTATCATACTTACGGTCCAAAATATCATTTATAATACAACCAGCAGATCTCATTAAAACTGAACCAAGAAAAAAAAGCACAAGATAGAAAAAAAAATAATCAATATTTTTAGTGAAATCATAGGCTAAAGCAAGTCCCCATGCACAAGGCCAAAATAACAACATATAACCAATAGGTCTTTTAAGCCTTGTAAGCTCTATAAATAAGTTTATTTGGTTCATAAAATTTACTTGTAAATAACAAAGGCAAGATTGATAATCAAATTGATTCGTATGAATATAGATTACACT
>MDSV01214266.1_pt1 | contig 13019 bp, 10 predicted proteins | sample 810851 | NCBI WGS metagenome assembly MDSV01 (sample SAMN05326640, study PRJNA326480) | marine metagenome | isolation source: seawater | place: Atlantic Ocean: North East | collected 2012 | reverse complement strand
GCTAGACTTGCTGAAGAAGCTCGTTTAGCTGAAGAAGCTGAACAAGCTAGACTTGCTGAAGAAGCTCGTTTAGCCGAAGAAGCTGAACAAGCAAGATTAGCTAAAGAATTAGAGGATGAGAAACTATCTCAAGAACAAAGTATCTTTGATTTAATAGATGAAGACTCAGACCATGAAATAAATAATCCAGATTTATTTTCTGATGAGCAGAAAACAGAAAATAGTCAGGATGCCAATATCCATGAGCTCGAAATTTCTCAGGATCAAGATGATGATTTAGAAGTTAGCGCTGAAGAGATATTAGATGAAGAAATTCTTGAGATACCAGCATTTCTTAGAAGACAAAGTAAATGACTGAAAAGACTGGCCATGTGCCAGTCCTTTTAAATGAAGTGATTGATGTATTAAAACCACAACCAATGAAAACATACATTGATGCAACTTTTGGGGATGGTGGTTATTCGAAAAAGATTTTAGAAACTTCAGATTGTAATATTGTTGCTATTGACAGAGATGCTTTTGTAAACGATCGGGCAAAAAAATTTCAAGATAAGTATCATGAAAGATTTAAATTTTTTAATTATAGATTCAGTGAATTAGATAATTTGTTAAACTCACTTGATATAAAAAAAATAGATGGATTTATTTTTGATTTAGGTGTGTCATCAATGCAAATTGACAATAAGGATCGAGGATTTTCTTTTCAAAATGATGGAAAGCTTGATATGCGCATGAGTCAAAACGGTTTAACGGCAGAAGAAATAATTAATGAATATAGTGAAAATGATATTGCTGATATAATTTTTCAATATGGAGACGAGAGAAAATCTAGAAAAATTGCCAAAAAAATAGTAAGTGAGAGACTAAATAAAAGAATCACTTCTACAATTGAATTGGCTAAAATAGTCTCTTCATGTTTTGTCAAAAGATACTATAAAACTCACCCGGCGACTAAAACGTTCCAGGCAATAAGAATTTTTGTAAATAAAGAAATTGAAGAGCTGATTGATGGACTAAATATAGCAACTAAATTTTTATCTGAGAATGGCAAGCTGTGTATAGTTACTTTCCACTCAATAGAAGATAGAATTGTTAAAAATTTTTTTAAAATTACTGGATCTAAGAATTATGTGTCTAATGAAGAAAAAGGAAATCTTCTTTATAATTTAAGCAATAAGCCCATCAAGCCCTCTGAAGAAGAAATATCTAATAATAGAAGATCAAGATCGGCGAAATTAAGATATGGAATTAGAAATTCAAATAATTCCTATTTAATAAATATCAATCAATTAGGATTTATTTAATATGAAAAAAATCATAAAAATATCTTCAATCATATTTTTTATTTTAGGATTAGCAGGAATCTTAATTGTGAAAAATATTTCCTTCCAAAAACAAATGATCATTAATAATTTGAAAGTTGAGCTTAGAGATGAAACTTTTAAAAATCAACTTTATAAAATAGAGTGGGAATACCTAATCTCTCCTATAAATCTTCAGGAAATTTCAAACGAAATATCAAAAGAAGAGTACACTAAATACTTTGTTGTCCTTGATAAAGAAGATCTATTGAATCGAAACAATTCTGATCAATATCAAGATCTAATTACCGTGGTAGAGCCTAAGGGTATTTTAAATTCTTCAAGGTAATAAGTGAAAAAACTTAGAAGAAATTCAAGAAAAAAAATTGACTTTAATCAAAAAAGTTTTTCATTTACGCATAGATATGATCAAGAAAAATTTAAACTTGATCGATTAAATAATATCAAAGATAAATTTCAGATTAAAATTAATAATAGATTAATTCTATCATCAATTATTTTTAGCACCTTTTTTTTTGCAATCGCAATCCAAATATTACATCTGAATCTTTTCTTTAATCCAAATGAAAAGTATTTCGCGAATAATGAATTGGTTATTCGACCAAATATAGTTGACCGCAATAATGTATCACTTACCGCAAATTTAAAGATGCAGAATGTACAAGTATTTCCAAGAGAAATAAATGATAAACAAAGATTTATTAATAAAATCACAAAGATTTACAATGATTTGTCGATAGAAGGTATTACTAAAAGATTAAATAGTACCAATTCATTTTATTTAGATCGTAATGTTATACCTCAAGATTTACAAAGAATAATTAATTTGGGTGAAACAGGAATTGTAATTGAAGACTCATATAAGAGAAAACATATCCACAAGAGTCTATTTAGCCATATAATTGGAGAAGTAGATAATGATAATGTCGGTCTTTCAGGCTTAGAACTTACATTAGATCGATCATATAATAATAATGATGATGATTGGATATTAGTTTCTTCACTAGATATAAGAATACAGAATATTGTGCGAGATGAAATACTTAATGCTATGAAGATATTTGAAGCAAAAGGTGGTTCAGGCATGGTAATGAATATTAATAACGGAGAAATCTTATCAATTGTTTCTTTGCCTGATTATAATCCAAATAAATCAGGTAACGAAGAGTCTGAATTTTTAGAGGAAAATAAATTTAATAGAAACACGAAAGGTCTTTATGAGTTTGGCTCGGTAATGAAAACCTTCACCACGGCAATTGGTCTTGAAGAAAATAAATTTAAAATAAATTCAAAATATAAAATTGAAAAAACAATTAGAGTTGGAGATAATATTGTAACTGACTCACACGCTCCATGTGAAACAGATTACTGTTCAGTCGAAGAAATTTTTAGAAATTCATCTAATGTTGGTACAATAAAAATGGTTAGAGATATTGGAATAGACCTTCAGAAAGAGTATCTTTCTAAATTAGGTTTATTTGAAAGAGTTAATTTAGATCTTACAGAACTTTCATCACCTGCAATTCCAGATCCTTGGCTACAAGTAAGCACAGACTCAATTTCATATGGATATGGAATATCTATTTCGCCACTGCACCTTACCTTAGCAACTGCAACAGTTTTAAATGGTGGATATGTTATTGAACCTTCTTTAATTAAAAAAGAAAAAAGAAATGACTACAAAGAGAGAATATTTACCCAGGATACTAGTGAAAAAATGAGATATCTTTTTTCAAAAGTTGTTACTGAAGGTACGGCTAGGAGTGCATTTGGTTATAATGAGACATTAACCTACAAACATTCTTATCGATATAATTATGAATATGGGTATCTTGTGGGCGGTAAAACAGGAACAGCAAGAAGCAATACTGAGGGTGCTTATGATAAAAAATTAGGTAAATTAGCAACATTTATAGCAGCTTTTCCTATTAATAAGCCAAAATATATTGTTTTAATATCACTCGATTCACCAAAACCTATCAATGATAGAGAAAATGATTATGACACATTTGGAAAAACAGACGCAGGTTGGAACTCGGCAAGAGTGAGCAGAGAAGTGATAGATAGAATTAGTCCAATTTTAGACACAAAGAGTAAATATAAATTAAATGATAGTGATATAATTATTAATACTTCATTTAATTAATGGCAAAAGAATCTTTATTATCTATAATTAGTAAAAAAGTGAAAGTTTATGGCATCTCTTCAGATACTAGAAAAATTAAAAATAATTATATTTTTTTTGCAGTTAAAGGTTATTCAACAGATGGAGTAAGATTTATAGATGAAGCAATTAATAAAAATGCTTCAGCAATAGTAACTTCTAATAAAAAAATAAAAAAAAAGAAAATTCCTATATTTTATGTAGATGATGTACGTGAAGCTTTGTCTAACGTGGCATTTGAATTTCACAATTCCAAAATAAATAATTTAATTGCAGTTACTGGAACAAATGGAAAAACTTCAGTAAGTTATTTTATCTTTCATATATTAAAAAAACTTAATAAAAAAGTTGGGATTATAGGAACTATTGGCAACTCTATTGATGCAAGCAAAGGGCCTAACCTAACCACTCCAGATTCAATCTTACTTGCAAAGATTTTAAAAAAAATGGCTCAGAAAAAAATTGAATATGTTGTAATGGAAGCTTCAAGTCATGGCTTAGATCAAAAACGGCTACATGGAATTAATTTTGATCTAGGAATTATGACTAATATATCTCATGATCATTTAGACTATCATATAAATTTTCAGAACTATCTTAATAGTAAAATGAAGTTATTTAGTAATCATTTGAAAAGAGATGGTAAGATAGTAATTAATCAAAATACTAATGAAATAAAAAAGATAAAAAAAATTTTAAAAAATAAAAAAAATGTTCGTTATTTTGGATCGAATAAAAATAGTTTTCATATTTTAGAAATAAGAAGGTTAAAAGAGTCTTGTATAATTGTATCACTTAAGTATTTAGATAAAAAATATGATTTTTCATTTAAAAATATTCCTTTTTTCCAAATTGAAAATATATTCTTAGCTTATTTTTCGCTTGTAAATTATGGATTTTCATTTCTAAAAATAAGTAAAATAATTTCCCAAGTGCCACAGATACCTGGCAGAATGCAATTTGTAGCTCGTAAGAAAACTAATAAAGCAAAAGTATTTGTAGATTTTGCACACACACCAGACGCCTTAGAAAAGATACTTATAGAAGCAAGAAAAATGACTTCGGGAAATCTACATGTATTGTTTGGGTGTGGGGGAGATAGAGATCGATCTAAAAGAAGAAAAATGGGTTTAATTTCAATAAGATACGCAGATACAGTAATAGTTACGGATGACAATCCTAGATTTGAAAATCCGAAGAAGATAAGACAAGAGATTATTGGAAAGACTAAATCAATAATTAACATCCCAAATAGGAAAATCGCAATTAACAAATCAATTAAAAAACTTAAGCAATCTGATTTATTAATTATTGCGGGCAAAGGACATGAAAAATATCAAATAATTAAGGATATTTACCATAAATTTGATGATGTAAAGATTGCAAAAGAAATATGCGCTCAATCATGAAAAATAATTATTTAAACTCAGAAATTATTAATTCAATCTTAGATAAAAAAATTAATGAGATGTATTTTTCTGGGGCTGCAATAGACTCAAGACAGGTAAAAAAAAATAACATTTTTTTTGCTCTTAAAGGTAAACATACTGATGGACATCAATATATAGATGAAGCATTTAAAAATGGTGCCAAATTAGCCGTTGTAGAGAGAATACAAAAAAAAATTAAACATCCTCAAATTAAAGTTCTTAATGTTCATAGAGCAATGATTAAGTTATCAAAATTATATAGAGAAGAACTCAAAGGAAAAATTATTGCAATAACAGGTAGTGTTGGGAAAACAAGTACAAAAGATGCATTATACAAAATTATTTCAAAAAAATATAAAGTTTTTCATTCAAGAAAGTCATTTAATAATAATATTGGATTACCTTTGGAGATTTTAAATATGTCAAAAAAGGATGATATTGGAATATTTGAATTAGGAATGAACCACAAAAATGAAATTTCAAAGTTAACTAAAATATTACAACCAGATGTTTCATGTATTTTAAATATTGCCTATGTTCATGGAGGAAATTTTAAATCTATTCGTGATATTGCATTAGCAAAATCAGAAATTTTGAATTCATCTAATAAATTAAAATCAGTAATTTTAAACCGTGATGATAAATATTATTCTTTAATGAAAAGTGAGTCTGAAAAAAATTATTTTAAACCAATTCTTACATTTGGAAAATCTAAGAGCTCTAATATTCAATTAAAAAAAGTAGTTAGACAAAAAAATAATTTGCTAATTAGTGCAAGTCTTAAAAATACTAAAATAATAAATTACAAACTTCCTCATACTCACGAACATTTGATCTCAAATTCATTGGCCATGATAAGTTGTTTAGAAGCATTGAATTTAAAAACTAATTTAATTAAACACTTTGGTAAGATAGAGCTTACGAGCGGTAGAGGAAATTTGATAAAAATTGAAAAAGGTAATAAAAGTTTTAGAGTCTTTGATCACTCATATAACGCAAGCCCTGAGTCATATTCTGCTACTCTAAAATCATTTAACAATTTAAAGCACAGTAGTAAAATATTTATTATTGGAGAGATGTTTGAACTAGGTAAAGAAAGCCACTATTATCATAATTCTTTGTATAAGCTTGTAAAATCTCTTAATTTTAAACATTGTTATTTTGTTGGAAGACAATTCAAGCTAATTAAAGAACTAAAACTAAATAAAAATAATAACCTTCTTTATGATGTAAATGAACTAATTGATAAATTTGACTATGAAATATGTCACAACTCTATTATTTATATAAAAGGCTCTAACGCTGTTGGATTAAGTAGATTTATAAATCACATAAAAAAAATAAAGTAAATGATATTAGAATTAATAAATATTGTTGATATAAATATATCACTTTTAAATTTAGTGAATTATTTAACAGTTAGAGCTGGCCTAGCATTATTTACATCTTTTGCTCTAATTCTATTTTTTGGACCATCGCTGATTAATTATATCTCTTCATTTCAAGAAGACGGTCAGCCAATTAGAGAAGATGGTCCACAATCCCATCTTATTGCTAAAAAAGGAACCCCTACCATGGGTGGGATTATAATTTTACTGTCAATTGCTATATCTGTTTTAATGTGGAGTGATTTTAATACAGATGTAATGCTTCCAATAATTTTCATAATGCTATCTTTTGGATTTATAGGTTTTATTGATGACTACAGTAAGGTAGCTAAGAATTCAAGTAATGGAATTTCTGGAAGGGTAAGACTTTTACTCCAAACTTTATCAGTGGGGATTTTTATTTATTGGACAAGCATGTTACTTAATATTGAAAATCTAAATCTTCTGACTTTGCCATTACTAAAAGATGTTTTTGTAAACCTAGGATATTTTTCGATTCCTTTTATCATTATAGTAATTGTTGGATCTGCAAACGCAGTAAATCTCACTGATGGTCTTGATGGACTGGCGATTGTTCCAGTAATGATTGTAGCCGCAACATTTGCAATCATTTGTTATCTTGCAGGAAATATTATTTTTTCTGATTATCTTCATATTAATTATGTTCCTGGAGCAGGTGAATTAGCAATACTTTGCGGAGCAATGATAGGGGCTTCTCTCGGCTTCCTTTGGTACAATGCTCCCCCCGCTATGGTTTTTATGGGAGATACAGGATCACTGGCATTAGGAGGAACACTCGGAGCAATTAGTGTAATCATTAAACAAGAATTAGTTCTGGCAATTGTAGGAGGAATTTTTGTAGCTGAGGCACTTTCAGTTATATTGCAAGTTGGATCTTTCAAACTAACTGGAAAGAGAATTTTTAGGATGGCTCCTCTTCATCATCATTTTGAGCATAAGGGATGGCCCGAGTCTCAAATAGTTATCAGATTCTGGATTGTAGCTCTAATTTTAGCTCTTATTGGCTTGGCGACACTTAAAATAAGATAAAAAAAAGGATGATAACCTCAAATTATTTTTCCAATAAAACATTTCTTGTTTTAGGCATGGGTAAAACTGGCTTATCACTAATACGTGCATTATCTAAGAGTAAAGCAAATATAGTTTATTGGGATGATGATCTAAAAATAAGAAAACAATTTGCTAAAACAAATTATAAAAAATTCATAAATACAAAAAAAAAATGGAGTGAAATTGACTATGTCATTCCAAGTCCTGGAATAGGTATAACTGGAAAATCGCAACATAAAATAATCAATTACGCTAAGAAAAATAACAAAAAAATTGTGAGCGAACTTGATTTATTCCAATTTGCGATATCAAAACATAAAAAAATCAATAAAAATAATATTAAGATAATTGCTGTTACTGGCACAAATGGAAAATCAACAATTGTAACTTTAATTAATCACTTATTGAAATCGAATGGTCTAAGAACTTCTCTAATTGGCAATATTGGAAATTCAATATTTAGCTCAAAACTAATAACAAATGGATTCTATGTAATTGAAGTATCATCTTATCAATTAGAAACTTCAAAAATTTTTGCTCCAAATATTGCAGTTATAACTAATTTATCTTCAGATCATTTAAGTAGACATAAAAATATGAAAAATTATTTTAATCAAAAATCAAAAATATTTGTCAATTTGAAAAATGATGATACTGCAATATTAAATTGTAATCATAAATTAATTAAGTCAAAATTTTCAGAGCTATTAAGAAATAAAAAAAGTAATATTATCTCTCTTAATTTTGAAAAAAGAGAAAGTCAATTTTACTCATCAAAAAAGAAATCCTTAATCACAACTAAATTAAGAAGAATAAAGCACAATAACTTATCTTTGCTAGGAGAACATAATGAAGAAAATGTTCAAATTACGCATAAAGTATTAACTTCTCTAAAGCTAAAAAATCTCTCTCTAAAAAAGGAATTAAATAGTTATATTGGCTTAGACCATCGGCAAGAACTCATTTTTAATAATGAATATCTCATGATAATTAATGACTCCAAAGCGACCAACATTGAGTCGATGGTAAGAGCATTAAAGAATTATAAAAATATTTATCTTATTTGTGGTGGAGTATTAAAGGATAAAAATTTAAATATACTTTTGCCTTATGTTAATAAACTTAAAAAAGTTTATATAACGGGAGTTGAAAAAAATCTGTTTATAAATTTTTTTTCAAAAACTAACAAAATATATTCTTCTTCAAATTTAAATGAAATTATTAGAGAATGTTATAATGATATTAATCTAAAAAAGTATTCTACTATTTTGTTTTGTCCTGGAGCAGCATCATTTGATCAATTTAAAAACTTTGAAGAACGAGGAGAAAAATTCAAAAAAATAATTTCTAGAAAGTTTATGCTATGAATGATGATTCTCTTAATGAAAGTAGTATTTTAAGTGAGTGGTGGAAACAAATAGATAAATGGCTTTTAATATCTTTATTTGCATTAATAACATCAGGTTTTTTGATCAGCTTTACAATAAATCCAAAATCAATTTCCATAAATAGTATAAGTTTTTTATCAATTTTCTCGACACAACATATATATCTAATAATTGGTTTATTCATAAGCATCACAATATCTATGTTAAGCATAAATCTTTTAAAAAAAATGATTCTACCACTATTTGTGCTTACATTTTTATTATTACTTTCAACTCTATTTATTGGTCAGGAGTGGAATGGATCAAAAAGATGGATAAACTTAAATTATTTTACAATCATGCCAATTGAATTTATAAAGCCATTTTTTTGCCTAGCTCTTGCTTTTTTCTTAGAGTCAAGAATTGGTCAATCAAACCAATATAAATATGGTCTTAGTATTCTATCGTTTTTAGCTATAGGAGTAATATTGATAATTCAGCCAGATATAAGTCAATTTTTTTTAACCACGTCTATATTTGTTGCTTCAATATTTATAAGTGGATTTAGTTTTTGGATTATATGCTTTGTGCTATTTTCTGGTATTTTTTTTTCAATATTTATATATTTTTTTAATTTTAATGTAAAAAATAGGATTGATAGTTTTTTGTGGCCCGATGGGATAAATAATTATCAGCCAGAATTGGCTAAAGAAGCAATAAATAGTGGAGGTCTATTTGGTGTGGGTCCTGGTAATGGTACATTAAAAATAAATTTACCTGAAGCTTATACTGATTATATATACGCTGTTATTGCTGAAGAGTTTGGCGTAATAGGTTGTATATTTATTTTATTTATTTTTCTATTTATTGCATATCGAGTATTTATTCGATTGTATGATGAAAAAAATCATTTTCTTCAAATAAGCCTTTTTTCTCTAATTATTTATTTTTCATTCCAGGCACTAATTCATATTTCTGTCAATATTAGCCTTACTCCATCAACTGGAATGACGTTGCCATTTATAAGTTATGGAGGCTCATCAATAATCGGTATATCTATTACTTTTGGTCTAATTATGTTACTTTCAAAAAAAAGACACATTTAGAAATAATAATAAATTATGATGAAAATATATTTAGTTGGTGGAGGCACAGGGGGCCACTGTTTGCCAATGTTAACTACATATAAATTTTTTAAAAAAAAAAAAATTGAATGTAAAATTATCACAGATGAAAGAGGAAAGTTTTTTTTTAATTCAATTCCATCTGAGGATAAAAAGATATTAAAAAATTTATTTAATACAAATAACCGATTTTCTCAAATTTTAAATATTCCATTATTTTTTATAAAGTCATTATTTATTTTTTTAAACTCAAATACTAATTTTATTATTGGTTTTGGTGGCTACATGACTTTAGCGCCATTATATGCAGCAAAATTACTAAATTATAAGATTGCAATTCATGAAGCAAATGCTGTTATGGGAAAAGCAAACCGAAATTTGATTAGTAGCGCAAAAATTATTTTTACTACTTTTGAGAAAACATTAAAAATTGATAATAAATTTAAAATAAAAGTTATTAATGTGGGTATGCCAGTTCGTGAGTTTAAAAATGATAAAAAAATTGCAGATAAGAATACTAATAAAATCAAAATTTGTGTAATTGGAGGTAGTCAAGGTTCAAAGTCACTTTCTGAAATTGTTCCAAAAGCAATCGTGAATCTTCAAAAAATAGTGAAAAAGAAAATACATGTTTTTCACCAAGGAAGAGCAGAAGATCTAAGAAATATTAGAAATTTCTATATTGCGAATAGATTAAGTTGTGACGTAAGAGCTTACTTTGATGATATGGCAACACTTATACATATGTCAGATATCATTATTTCTAGATCTGGTTCATCAACTACAAATGAGATTATAAATGCGAAGAAACCATCAATTTTAATACCATTTCCTTATGCCGCAGATGATCATCAATATTTTAATGCTAAAAATCTATCAATAATCAAATGTTCTAAAGTTATTAGAAATGAAAATCTAAATTACTTAAATTTATCATTAGAAGCACACAGATTGCTATATTTTGAGGAGAATTCTAGTTATATAAAATCAAAATTATCAAGAATTAAAGTAGTTAATAGTTCTGAGCAAATATTATCTAAACTCTATGAATATAAATAAAAAAAACAAAATTCATATTATTGGTATTGGTGGGATAGGAATGAGCGGTATTGCTGAGATCCTTCATGGCATGGGTTATAAAGTACAAGGTAGTGATATTTCAAAAAGTAAAAATGTCTTACGTCTTAATAGAAAAAAAATAAAAGTTTATATAGGACATAATAAAAAAAATATTATTAATGCTGATATTATTGTCCATTCTTCTGCAATCGACAATAAAAACCCTGAAATAAAAGAAGCATTGAAGCTAGAAATACCAATATTATCTCGATCTTCAATTCTATCACAGTTGATTAAATTAAAAAAAACAATAGCAATTTCTGGATCACATGGAAAAACAACTACAACAACTCTTATTGCCTCACTTATAGCTGATTATGGTCTTTCTCCGACAGTCATAAATGGAGGTATAATTAATGAATTTGGAACAAACACTCGTTTAGGTAAGGGTGAATGGATAATCGTTGAAGCTGACGAATCTGATGGTACATTTTTAAAACTTGATCCATATATTTCAGTAGTTACAAATATTGATAAAGAACATTTAGAGTTTTATGGAAGCTATGAAGAACTTAAAAAAAGTTTTAAGAAATTTATTTCAAACATACCTTTTTACGGTTTTTCAGTTTTGTGTTTAGATGACCCTTCATTAAAGTCATTAGCTAAATCAATAAAAAATACTAATATTATAACTTACGGTACTGATAAAAAAAGTAACATTAAGGCCTTTAATATCAGATATAAAAAAGAAAAAACATATTTTGATATTGATATAAATCTTAAACAAAAAAAAATGAGTATTAAAAATTTTAATATTCCACTATCTGGCAAATACAATGTTTTAAATGCATTAGCTGCAATTTCTATTTTTGTAGGGCTAGATTTTACAGTATCTAAAGCAAAAAAATCTTTAAGAGCTTTCAAAGGTGTAAGCAGAAGGCTAACTTATGTTGGTGAATATAATTCAATAAAATTAATTGATGATTATGCTCACCATCCTACTGAAATTGAAAATCTGCTTCTTGGATTGAAAAATGCTTATGCAAAATCAAAAATTACTGCTGTTTTTCAGCCTCATAGATATTCAAGACTTATCCCATTATTAAAAGAATTTTCAAGATCATTTGCAAACTGTGACAAGGTATTTATATCAAATGTTTACTCAGCAAATGAACGAAAACCTAGAAATTTTGATCTTAATAAAATAATAAAATTAATCGGTAAAAATTCAAATACAGACAGTCGCTATTTAAATAGCCTAGATGATATTAAAAAAGAAATGAAAGAAAGTAAAAAAAATGAAATATACATTTTTTTGGGTGCTGGAGATATAACTGATTGGCCATACATAATACTTGATGATTTAAATGAAAACTAAATTACATAACTACTTAGAAAAGGAGTTAGAAAGAGAATTTATAAACAAACACTTATTCTTTAATAAGAACATTTCATCCCAAACTTGGTTTGGTGTAGGTGGAGTAGCAGAGGTATTATTTATTCCACAATCATCTAAAGATTTAATAAAAGTTTTTAAATTAATAAATAGTAATATTGAAATTAATGTAATTGGCTTTGGTTCTAATATGCTGATAAGGGATGGGGGATTAAATGGTATTACTATTAAGTTAGGTAAAAACTTTAATTTTATGAATGAAAATAACAAAACTATTACATCTGGTGCAGTGGTGCCAGATAAGGTTTTTTCTAGATTCTGTTATGAAAATTCATTCATTGATTGTGAGTTTCTATACGGAATTCCTGGAACTATTGGAGGGGCTATTGCAATGAATGCAGGGTGCTACGGAAGTGAAATATCAGATGTGGTCCATTCATTTAAATGCATTGATTTTAAGGGCAATGAAATAACAATTAAAAATTCTGATAAAATATTTTCTTATAGAAAAAATAATTTTTTGAAAGACCATATTGTAACTGAAGTAGAAATTAAAAAAAATCATGGAGATAAGAGTCAAATTAAGGAAAAAATGGATTACATCAATGCTCAAAGATTAGATAGTCAACCTCAAAAAGTTAGAACAGGTGGAAGTACATTTAAGAATCCAACTTCTCAAGTGTCAGATAAAAAAACAT
>MDSV01184031.1_pt1 | contig 13019 bp, 10 predicted proteins | sample 810851 | NCBI WGS metagenome assembly MDSV01 (sample SAMN05326640, study PRJNA326480) | marine metagenome | isolation source: seawater | place: Atlantic Ocean: North East | collected 2012 | reverse complement strand
TTGTATGTTGAAAGCGTTCTGCCAACGTATAAACTAATATGGCGTCTAAGCGATCAATAGAGTCTCTGTGAGATTTAAGGATTAATTCGACGCTATCAGAATCATTATTCATTTTTGCCTACTTCTTCTTACCAAAATTAGCTAAATTTCCGGGCAAATTAAGTCCTGAGAGGTTTCCATAATTAGGTTGAGATATATTGGTATCTAAGCTAGGTATAGGTGCGCTAACTCCTTTACCCATCATTTGTCCGATCATTCCTCTTAGCATTCCTTTATTGCCTGTTCGACCAAGTTTCTTCATCATATCTGACATTTGACGATGCATTTTCAGCAAACGGTTTAATTCGGAGACTTCGGTACCCGATCCTGCTGATATTCTCTTTTTTCTGCTTGCTTGCAATAATCCGGGGTTGGATCTTTCTTTCTTAGTCATCGATTGAATGATAGCTATTTGTCGCCGAATACTTGTGTCCTCGAATCCAGAATTCTGTATCTTTTGATTGATTTTACTCATACCGGGCATCATACCGAGTAAACTTTGCATCCCACCCATTTTGATCATTTGCTCAAGTTGGGATTTCAAGTCATTCATATTGAATTGACCTTTTTGAAGACGCTTCATCATTTTTGATGCTTCGTCAGCTTGAATAGTTTCTTGGGCTTTTTCGACGAGTGCGACGATGTCGCCCATGCCTAAAATTCTTCCAGCAACTCGCTCGGGATGAAATTGCTCCAAAGCATCTAATTTTTCGCCTACCCCAATAAATTTGATTGGTTTGCCCGTCACAGCTCGCATTGACAAGGCGGCTCCTCCTCGCCCATCACCATCCATTCGTGTTAGCACAACTCCTGATATTGCCAAATTTGAATCAAACTCTTTGGCCACATTCACTGCATCTTGACCTGTCAAGCTATCAACCACCAAGAGGATTTCTTTAGGTTGGGTTGTTTTTTTAATAGCTTGAATTTCATCCATGAGTTGTGCATCAACGTGCAGTCTACCTGCGGTATCTAAAATAAAAATGTCATAACCACCGAGCAATGCTTGTTGTTTTGCTCTTTTTGCAATTGAAATGGGGTCTTGGCCTTTTACAATTGGAAGAGTATCTATATCTATTTGCTGACCCAAAACCGCCAATTGTTCCATTGCAGCTGGTCTATTGGTGTCTAAACTCGCCATTAAGATTTTCTTGTTACTTTTACCGGATAGCCATTTAGCAACTTTTGCGGTGGTGGTCGTTTTTCCTGATCCTTGCAGACCAACCATTAATATCGGAGCGGGTGGGGTATCAATTTTTAAATCTGAATTGTCTGAAGTTTCGCCGGATAGGGTTTGAACCAATTCATCGTGAACAATTTTGACAACCTGTTGTCCTGGCGTGACAGATTTTGTGACAGTTTGTCCCTTTGCTTTAGCTTCCACGCATTTTATTAAATGCCGTACGACTGATAATGAAACATCTGCTTCCAGCAAAGCTGTACGCACTTCACGTAGAGCTGCAGAGATGTCTCCTTCCGAAAGTGCCCCCTGTTTAGTTAGTCGCTCAAAAACATTTGAGAGCCGTTGAGATAAGTTTTCGAACATTTTAGGCCTTTTTACATTTACTATATTATACTTAAACAAAGATACTGAGCACCCGCGGGCGCAACGCGCTAGCGGGTGTTGATCGTTAACTAAGTTTCGGACCGTTAAAAAACAACTAAATCAGAAGTTAGGCATCAAATAGCTACAAGAGAAAAGAAAGTCAAGATACTTGCTTCGATGACCTTGTCAAATTCACTCTGAATTTGTTAGTAAAAGAAATGAAAAAAATTAAAATTCTTGCATTTTATAAATTTACCTCTTTTGCAGATTTACCAACATTAAAGCTGTCGTTGTTTGATTATTGTGAAGCAAACAAAGTTGTAGGTACGGTTTTGATTGCTCAAGAAGGTTTAAACGGAACAGTGGCAGGGTATGAAAATGATATCGACAAAGTCTTGGTTTTCCTTCAGAATTTATCCGGCTGTAAAGACCTTGAGTATAAATTTAGTTTTGCATTTAAATTGCCATTTTTAAAACTTCGGGTTCGCTTAAAGACGGAAATTGTCACGATGGGTAAGCCCGAAGTTAGGCCAAGTCAATTGGTTGGACATTACGTCAACGCTGCAGATTGGAATAATTTTACTAAACAAGATGATGTTGTTGTGATTGATACTAGAAACGATTATGAGGTGGCTATAGGTACTTTTGATGGTTCTGTTAATCCAGGAATCCAAACGTTTAGAGATTTTCCTACTTGGTGGGATAAGAATTCAGACCAGTATAAAGACAAAAAAATCGCAATGTTTTGTACGGGTGGAATTAGGTGTGAGAAATCAACCAACTATCTGATTCAGAATCACCACGCTAATGTTTTCCATTTAAAAGGGGGTATTCTTAAATATTTAGAAGAAATTCCAATCCAAGAAAGTAAATGGAAAGGTGAATGTTTTGTATTTGATCAAAGAGTCTCAGTTAAGCATGGTGTAGAGGAAGGATCTTATAATTTATGTTTCGCTTGCAGACGGCCAATTTCTGATATCGATAAGATCAGTGCTCAATATGAAGAGGGAGTCAGCTGCCACAATTGTTTCGATCAACATTCTATGAGGAGAAAAGATGGTTTTAGAGAAAGGCAAAGACAAATAAATCGAAAAGCCCTTCAAAAAAAAACCGTTATTGAATTAGTAGGTTTGGCCAAATGATGATTTGTAGGCTGGTCGGTGCCATTAAAAGGTATTAGTTAAATGCGACAAAAAAAAGACGTCGTCCAGGTTGCCAGGTGTGCACAAAACTATGGATCTCTTGTGAAAAGTGGAGTAATTGATTCAGATAAAGCCCAACTTGCAGTTTTGGACCAGTTAGATTCCTTTCTTACTTTAACAGATACTTTGCCTCGAACGAAAAAAATTATTCATTCCAAATCTTGGTTTTTTAAACTTTTAAAGGTTAGAGATGTTTCCAAAGCGCTTGGTTTTTACATCTATGGAGGTGTTGGAACTGGCAAATCAATGATTATGGATATTTTTTTTATTGAAGTTCGTTCTAAAAAAAAACTTCGCACGCACTTTCATAGCTTTATGCAGGAAACGCATGAACGGATAAATAATTCGAGAGAAAAGGGCGAACGCGATCCGATAACTGTTGTTGCTAATGAAATTTCACAGAACGTAGAGGTTCTTTGTTTTGATGAATTCCAGATAACTGACATTACTGATGCAATGATTGTTGGTCGATTATTTTCGGCATTAATAGCAAAAGAGACATTTATTATTACAACCTCTAATAGGCATCCTGATGATTTATACAAGGATGGTTTGAATAGACAACTTTTCATCCCATTTATAGATCTATTAAAAAATCGATTAAATGTAATTGAGTTGCATGCGCAAAAAGATTATCGTCGCGATAAATTATCTAGAAGTCAAATATATTTTTGGCCAATTAATCAGGTAATGCGAGAAGGTTTCGATAAAATTTGGAAGTCTTTTATTGTAGAACCTCCCAAAGAACTAAAGTTGCAAATAAAGGGTCGAATTATTACTTTACCAAAATATTCGAATGGTGTGGGTCGAAGTTCGTTTAATGAGCTGTGTGGTGGACCATTGGGAGTTTTGGATTATCTCACGATTTGCAAAAATATTAAAATTTTGTTTGTTGAGGAGATTCCTATCCTTACAGAAATGGGAATGGACTCAGCAAAACGATTTGTCGCGTTAATAGATACACTTTATGAAAGCCGAATAAAAATTATTTGTTTAGCTCAAGCAAAGCCAGAGATGCTCTATCCTACAGGTAAAGGCTCATTCGAGTTTGATAGAACCGTTTCGCGATTGTATGAGATGCAAAGTGATGAATGGATTGTAGACAGGGACGCAGATATCAGTACTTAAATTTATCTGTTTTTTTTCGGTGTGACTTAACTCTTTGAGTAGCTTTTTTTGAAATCTTGAAAGTTTTGTTTTCATACTCGGTTAACTGAAATATCAGACCTCCTGAGATGGGATTAGCTTCTTTAAGTTTGACCGAGACATTGGCCCCAATGTTGAACGATATTTTTGAAGATCGACCAATCAACTTATTTTTTGCGTATTTAAATTGAATCTTTCGCCACCGATCGATGATAGTGGGATTAGACCATCTGCTCCTGTCTCCTCAAGACGAACAAATATGCCAGATTTAGACAATCCATTTATTTGTGCGGAGAATTCTGCGTCAATTTTATCAGAAAGGAATGTGGCCAGATATCTATCCTTTGTATCTCTTTCTGCTAACATTGATCTTCGTTCAGTTTTACTTAGATGCTCTGCTATTTTGATCAGCTCTATTTGATTTTTAAGAATTGAGTTGTTATCCCAGTTGTGAATATGAATTAATGCTCGATGTATAAGAAGATCAGAATATCGTCTTATTGGAGATGTGAAGTGGGAGTAACAAGATAAGTTTAATCCAAAGTGACCCTGATTAACGGGTGAATAGTGTGCTTGGTTCATTGACCGCAGTATCACCAAGTTTATAAGATCACTACAATTTTGTTGTTTAGCTTTTTTTAACAAAATATTCAGATCATTCGGAGTAATTTTCGCTCCAACATTTAGATTTACACCGAGTGATTTTGCAACTGTTTTTAAATTTAGAATTTTCTCAAAAGTTGGAGGTTCATGAATACGATAAAGAAATGATAATTTATTTTCTTGAATGGTTTCAGTTGCACAAATATTAGCTAGTATCATATATTCTTCAATGATCCTATGCGCTTCAAATTGTGTTTTGGATTTTACTGTTTTAACCTTACCGGTAGCGTCAAATAAAATTTCTTGCTCAACGAGTTCTAGATCTAACGGTTGTCTGTCATGGCTTTTTTTTTCAATTAGTTTGTAAGCAGCATGAATTGGCATTAAAAGTTTCTTTAATTTGGTGTTTGTTTTGTTTCCACTTGTGTTATCGAGGATACTTTGAACTTCATCGTAAGAACATGCGATTTCATTTTTTATAATACATCGATGAAAGTCGTGAGCTGTTTTTTGGCCCATTCTGTTTAAATATATTTTAACGACTAAGGCAGCTCTCACTTTACCTTCTTTCAGAGAGCAAATATTACCAGATAACACATCTGGAATCATTGGAACCACAAGGTCAGGGAAATATGTTGAATTTCCACGTTTCAAGGCTTCCGAGTCTAGTTCACTGTCTTGTAAAATATATTTTGCTACATCAGCAATTGCGATCCAGATAATATAACCACCAGAATTTTCTGGATCTTCCATAGCGTATATCGCGTCATCGTGATCTCTAGCATCGCTTGGGTCGATTGAAATAAACGGGAGATCTGTCAGGTCAGTTGGATTTTCAACTGTGATGTTTGCACGCTGACGTGCATTTTGATTGACTTGTTTTGAAAATTCGTTTGGAATTCCATGTTCGTAAATAGCAATAGTGGAGGCCAATTTTATTTGCGTTGGATCGCCCAGGCTTCGAATTATGTCGACGCTTGGTGCAGCGAGTCTTTTTCGGGGGTTTTTTATTTGTGCTTCTACAAGTTCGCCGTCTAATGCATTGATAATATTTTTCTCAACCTGGTAACGTCCTTTATTTCTTTTCTCGGTTGGAATGAGTATCTTCCCACTGACACCATTTTTATAAACGCCAATTATTTTTTCAGGGGCGCCATTGATTTTTCGAATAAATTTACCGATTAATACAGGTAAATTAGTCTCTAGGTCACAGTCCTCAGTAATACGGGCTAATATTTTTTCGCCAACCTTGAGGGGTGGATGGTCATTGAATTTTATTATTGTTTTGTCCTGAAAATCTTGTAGGTCTTGCTCAAAAGTAATTTGTCCTTCCACATCACCCATATGGGAAATACGTGTTATAATTACTAATTCAATTTTTTGCTTTTTAAATTTTGCATTCACCGGCTTTTGTCTCAATCATTTCTTTTTTTTGCGAACTGATGGTTTCTTTTTTTTCACTTTTTCATCAACTAGATGAATTGCTTCCTCAAGCGTTATTTGCTCTGGCGATGTCCCGGTTGGTAAGGTGGCATTTGTTTTTTGCCATTTAACGTAAGGCCCGTATTTGCCATCCATCACGACTATTGTTCCCGATTGAGGATGTTCTCCAAGTTCACGCAAAGATTTGGCTACTGAATAGCTACCGCCTTTCTTGATTTTTTCTTCCAAAAGCTCGACTGCCCTATTCATTCCAATACTCAATATTTCTTCGGGATCAGTCAGGTTTGCGTATATCCTTCCATGCTTCACATAAGGGCCGTATCTGCCAATTGCAGCTTCTACTATGACTCCGTCTACTGGATGAGGTCCAATTTCCCTTGGTAGTGCCAGTAGCTTCAATGCCTTATCAAGGTCTATTGTTTCGGTATCCATTCCTTTAGGGATTGATGCTCTAGGAGGCTTGATTTTTGAATCCAATTGTTCTCCTATTTGAACGTACGGACCAAAGCGTCCGTTTTTTAAAGTTATTGCATTAGCTACGTTTGATGGGTCCTGACCTAATACTTTTTCAATTAAACTATTACCAGCTAAACTGTCTCCTTTTGAACTTAAAGGTCTAGTATACTTGCAATTAGGATAATTAGAGCAACCTATAAATGCACTACCTGACCGGGATGTTCGCATGGACAACCTGCCTTCATTACATATCTTACAAAGGCGAGGATCTGAACCATCTCCAGATGATGGGAAAATATGTGGGGCCAAGACTTCGTTAAGTTTTTCGAGGACTTCTGTAATCCTTAAATCAGAAGTATTTTCAATCGCTTTTTCAAATTCGTCCCAAAACTCATTTAAGATTTGCTTCCAATTAGCCTTTCCTGCGGACACTTTATCCAGTTTTTTTTCTAAATCCGCAGTGTAGTCATATTCAAGATATTTATTAAAATAATTATTTAGAAAAATTGTTACTAATCGTCCTTTATCTTCGGGCACTAGTTTATTTTTTTCTTTACGAGCATATTCTCTGTCGAGAATTGTAGTGACAGTCGATGCATAGGTTGACGGTCGCCCAATCCCTAATTCTTCCATCCTTTTCACAAGTGTTGCTTCGCTGTAACGAGGAGGCGGTTGGGTGAAATGTTGATCTGACATGATCTTACCAATATTTAGATTCTGACCTTCTGTCAGCTTGGGAAGTCGTGATTCATCTTCAGTTTGTTTTTCGTCGTCTTTGCCTTCAACATATACTTTTAGAAAACCATCGAAGAGTAAAACTTGACCTGAAGCTCTAAAACCGATTGATTTTTCATTGTTAAACACTTCAATGGATGTTGCTTCAAATTTGGCGCTTTCCATTTGTGAAGAAATTGTTCTATTCCAAATAAGTTTGTATAACTCATTCTGAATTTTGTCGAGTTCCAATGCTTTTTTTGGAGATATCCTGATATCAGTTGGTCTAATGCATTCATGTGCTTCTTGAGCGTTCTTAGATGCATTTTTGTAAATTCGTGGGTTTTTGGGTGCATATCTATCTCCATACATCTCAACAATGAGGTTGCGCACCTCGTTAGCTGCTTCTGGTGCCATATCTATGCCATCAGTCCTCATGTAAGTTATAAACCCAGACTCATAAAGTCGTTGTGCGGTCATCATTGTCTCTTTCGTTCCCATACCCAGTTTTCTACTTGCTTCCTGTTGTAAAGTTGAGGTCATAAATGGCGCTGCGGGATTTCTATTTTTTGGTGCTGATTTGATGGAGTTGACGAAGAAGGCAGTTTTTTCAATTAAACCAGACATAGTTTCTGCATCTTTACCAGATTTAATTGTGAGTTTTTCTATTTTTTTGTTATCAAAAAGGAAAAGTTTTGAATGAAAACTTTCTTGAGATTCCGTGTTGAAAACTGTTTCAATCGACCAATATTCTTCTGTATTAAAGGCTTCGATTTGCATTTCTCTTTCAACCAGGAGTTTTAATGAAACTGATTGGACGCGACCAGCCGATCTCGCGCCGGGCAATTTTCGCCATAAAACTGGGGACAATCCAAAGCCGACAAGATAGTCCAGGGCTCTCCGAGCCAAATAAGCCTCTACGAGAGGCATGTTTATTTCCCGAGGATTCTTCATTGCCTCCAGCACAGAATTTTTAGTTATTGCGTTGAAGACAACCCGTTCTACCAAAGTAGTTTTTTTTAGAGCCCGTCTTTTTTGAAGAACTTCGAGCAAATGCCAAGATATTGCTTCGCCTTCTCGGTCTGGATCAGTTGCTAAAATTAGTTTGTTTTGATTTGAAAGGGCATCTGCTATTATTTTTATATTCTTCTGTTTGTTCCCGTCTACTTCCCAGTTCATCTGAAAACCATTAGCTGGATCGACTGCTCCTTTTTTGCTGGGTAAGTCTCTCACGTGCCCAACTGAAGCTAGTACAACAAAATCTGAACCTAAGTATTTATTAATTGTTTTTGCTTTCGCCGGTGACTCTACTACTACTACGGCCATTATGCGCTCTCCTGCCTGCTTCGGCTATTAATTTAGCCTAATAAACTGAATTAATAACATCTATTTTAATTACACTTTATAAATAATTTTTTTATTTACACGAAATTTTAAACGTGGGTTTGGCTACCTCCTATAGTTAAACCACTAATTAAAAGTGTTGGTTGACCAACACCAACTGGCACCCATTGACCAGCCTTCCCGCAATTCCCAATTCCTGGATCAAGGGATAAGTCGTTGCCAACTGCCCTGATTTTTGTAAGCGCTGTCGCTCCATCGCCAATCAGAGTTGCACCTGTTAGGGGTTCCTTGATCTGACCGTTTACCACTTTATAAGCTTCCGTACATGAAAAAACAAATTTACCATTTGTAATGTCTACTTGTCCTCCTGAGAAACCTGTAGCGTAAATTCCATCTTTTAGGTTTTCTAGAATATTTGCTGGGTTTTCGTCACCCGCGACCATAAAAGTATTTGTCATTCTAGGCATTGGAGCGTGCTGATAACTTTCTCGCCTACCATTTCCAGTTGGATTTACGCCCATAAGACGGGCATTGTGGCGATCGTGTAGCAAGCCGACGAGTTTACCATCTGAGATTAATGTGTTTTTGGCGCTAGGAGTTCCCTCATCATCAATATTAATTGATCCCCTTTTATCTTTTATTGTCCCATCGTCTACGATGGTAACATTTTCAGACGCAACTTTTTTACCCATTAGATCAGAAAAAGCTGAAGTTTTCTTTCGGTTGAAGTCCCCTTCAAGACCATGTCCGACGGCTTCATGGAGTAAAACTCCAGGCCAACCTGGCCCCAGAACAACATCCATCGTGCCAGCTGGAGCCGGACTTGACTTTAAATTTGTAATGGCGATGCGTAGTGATTCTTTAACATGTTTTTGCCAAGATTTTCTTGTTAAAAGCGAAGCTAAATCAAATCGACCTCCTGCTCCGGAGGACCCGCTTTCCCGTCGACCATTTTGCTCTACAATTACACTAATGTTGATCCTTGCCATGGGACGAATATCCGTAGTCAAATTACCATCTATTCTTAGAATAGCTATTTGTTGTATTGAAGCTCCAAAATTGGCGTTAACTTGAACCACTCGTTTATCCAGCGATCTCGTGTAGTCGTCGATTTCTTTAAGTATTTCCACTTTTTTATCAAATGGTACAGAAATAATTGGATCATCTTGACTGTAGAGGGCTCTAAAGGCCTTACTCGGTGGTTCGGTGGTTTTGGAACAATCACTAGACACTAATTTAACTGTTTTACCCGCATGTTTAATCGCTTTTTCATCAATAGTGGAGGAGTGTGCGTATCCGATAACTTCACCTTGGATGGCGCGAAGACCAAAACCCTGCGATGCATTGTAACCTGCATGACGCAGTTTCCCATCATCAAATGATATACTCTCACTACGAGAATTTTCTAAGTAAAGTTCGCCATCATCGGCGTTGGTCAAGGAAATTCTTAACTCCTTCAAAGTTGTATCGAAATCTAAACAGTTATTAAATGGTTTGAAGGTTGCGACTCTTTCACTCATAAAAATTTTCTCCTTTTACTTGTAGAAACCTCTATATAAACAGAGAGTGTATTTGAAAAGATTTATTTATGCTTGAACAATAAAGACGGACTTGATATTTGCTAAGTTGGTTCTATTTAGTATGGGGTCAGTACAGTTAGCTGGTGTCAATAGATATAAAATAGACGAGACTGATAAATGCGTTTTCAAAGAGAAAGAACGGGACGAACGATGGCCACTAAAATAAACAGGTTTATTTTACAATTTTTTACCACTTGTGTAGGTTTCACTTGTGCTGGCGTTGCATGGACTCAAGATCTTTTGGAAGGTCTAGATACCCTTGGTAAGCCAGTGCCGGGGGGAACTAGTTTCCAACCACCAGCTACTGATTTGGCGCGGGATATTCAGTGGTTAGACGATATGTTACTTATCTTTGTTATTTTGACATCTGTTTTTGTGGTAATCTTATTGGGAGTGGTAGCAGTAAAATATAATCGTAGGTCGAATCCCAACCCTGCAACATTTACCCATCATTCTGCTTTGGAGATTACATGGACGGTTGTTCCGATTTTTATATTAATAGTGATTGGGTCTTTTTCATTACCGATATTATTCAATCAGCTAGAAATACCAGAGTCAGAAGTCACAATAAAGGCTACTGGCAATCAATGGTATTGGAATTATGAATATCCTGAGCATAATTTTAACTTCGACGCATTTATGCTTGAACGGGAAGAGTTAGAAGATTATGGCTATCAATCAGACGAATATCTTTTAGCGACAGATTATCCAGTAGTTGTGCCAGTTGGAACAAACATTAGGATGCAGATCGCAGGAGCTGACGTCATTCACGCCTGGAAAATTCCAGCTTTTGGTGTTCACATGGATGCCGTGCCCGGTCGCTTGAACGAGACATGGTTTAATGCTGATAAAGAGGGTGTTTTTTTTGGGCAATGCTCTGAATTGTGCGGTAAAAATCATGCATACATGCCGATTGTAGTGAAAGTTGTAAGTAAAGACTTGTATGAACGGTGGTTGGACGAAGCAATAGTGGAGTTTGCAGGCGAACCAAGAAAAATAAAGTTAGCACTGAATAATTGATAAATATTTTTTTGTACTTAGCGGATTGAGTTGAAATGGTTGATCTTACAGCAGATATAAATGATAAAGAGCCGTTAATAAGTGACTATTTCGAACTTTTAAAGCCAAAGGTAATGAGGTTAGTAGTCTTTACTGCTGCAGTAGGTATGTTTGCCGCGCCCTACTCGACGCACCCTGTAATTGCTTTAGCTTCTTTGTTGTGTGTTGCCATCGGTGCTGGCGCAGCAGGTGCTTTAAACATGTGGTGGGACTCAGACATTGACTCCGTCATGAAACGAACTGCTGGTCGGCCAGTTCCATCAGGAAGAATTGCTTCTGAGCAATCTCTTGTATTGGGTATAATTTTGTCAATTCTTTCTGTTATGATGTTAGGTCTTTTCGCGAATGTTTTGGCTGCAGGCCTATTGGCTTTCACCATTTTCTTTTACATCGTAATTTATTCGATCTGGTTAAAAAGAGTTACTCCGCAGAATATTGTAATAGGTGGAGCGGCTGGTGCATTTCCTCCCATGATCGGTTGGAGTATCGCATCTGGAAGTATTGGGCTTGAGAGCATTTTAATGTTTTTATTAATTTTCGTTTGGACTCCGCCTCATTTTTGGACGTTGGCAATTTTTATGAAACAAGATTATACAGCAGCCAAGGTGCCAATGCTGACAGTAACCCATGGCATGTTAACAACAAGAAAACATATACTTGTTTATACACTTCTTTTGACAATTTTGTCCTTAGTAATAGCGTTTTCGTCCATTGGTGGTCCGTTATACTTTTTTGTTTGTATGTTATTGAATGGCTGGTTTTTGATGGGAGCGTTGAAAATTTTCAAAAGAGATGAGGTTGCATCAAAAGCTGATAATTTTGATGTTGAAAAAAAGCTTTTTATATTTTCAATCTTTTATTTGTTTGCCCACTTTGTAGTTATCGCAATTGAATCATTTTTAGATTTCTATACGGTCAGCTATTTTGCTTGGCCGCAATTATTTTAGAGAAAAATCATGATAAAAAGACAACATGAAATATACACTCGGCGGGGTAAAAATAACATCTGGTTAGGCGTAATAATGGGTTGTTTGGTAGCAGTTATTTTTTTGGTGACAATAGTAAAATTAACTAATGGCAGTAAGATGCAAGCATTTGATCACAGTTTACGACCGGAAATGGTGGAAAGTGATATTAAAAATTGAATGCTAAACGAAAAACACTTCTTTATTTAATTTCAATTGTGAGCGTTATGGGACTAGCCTCTTTTGCGGCGGTACCATTTTACAATTGGTTTTGTCGAGTAACTGGCTACGGAGGAACGACCGTTATAGCTACAAAAAGTTCAAACAAAATTTTAGAAGATAAGATAAAAGTAAGGTTTGATGGTTCAAAAGATGCAGCACTTCAATGGGACTTTACTCCAATGCAACACGAAATCGAGATAAAAATTGGTGAAACTGGTTTGGCCTTCTACGAAGCATACAACCCGACTAATCGCGCTATTGCGGGGCAGGCTAGCTACAATGTAGTTCCGTTCTCAGCAGGATCCTATTTTACAAAGATCGATTGTTTTTGTTTTGAAGAACAAATTTTGTTACCTGGTCAAAGAGTGCAAATGCCGGTCACCTTCTATGTAGATCCAGAGATAGTGGAAGATAGGGAAGCAAAATTTGTAAAGTCCATTACTTTATCGTATACTTTTTATGAAATTGATTTACCGGTTGAAGATTTGGCCTTAAACAGTCATATAGGTGAAAAATAGGATAAATTTTTAGGGATTCAAATGGCGAGTAAAAAAAATCATGATTATCATATTCTGCAACCGAGTATCTGGCCTCTATTAAGTGCCGTGAGCGCATTCGCAATGTTGTTTGGAGCTGTTTTATTTTTCCATGATTCAGGTCCAGCGGTAATGCTTATTGGATTTGGTTTGGTTCTCTACTG
>MDSV01055427.1_pt1 | contig 13019 bp, 13 predicted proteins | sample 810851 | NCBI WGS metagenome assembly MDSV01 (sample SAMN05326640, study PRJNA326480) | marine metagenome | isolation source: seawater | place: Atlantic Ocean: North East | collected 2012 | reverse complement strand
TGGTGCAAACACATCATTATTGAATGCTCTTATCAAAAAACCCGTAATTTATTGATTTCACAATAGCAACTAATTCAATAATAGTAAGTGCATGGGATGTTTGTGTCCGAACCCATCTCGTACAGTCTAGAGGCTTTTCACAGTACGATTTCTGTGATGCTAGTCGACAAGATTTTGACAAGAGAAGAAAAGCGGTTGATTATCAAATTGGCTAGTGCTCTAGGCTTAAACGAAGATGAACCATCAAAGGTTTATCAAGCGATAAGAAATGGTGAAGAAACCAAAGGTGGTGCGCCGATTAATGAAGAATTGGCCCACGAAATTTACACCAAGGTATTTGAGATTGCAATTGTCAATGCTTCATTATCTAGAGACGAGTTTCGTGTCTTAGCCCATCTAAGAGATATCTTCCAAATTGATGACAAAGAACATCAAAGAATTGAAGAAGAACTTAGAGAGATTGTCAAAGAAAAATTCGAAGATCCAAATGTCATCGACAAGATGCTAGGTACGTTAAGAGATTCCGTCAGCCTAGTTGGCGATTTGTTTGATGTCGTTCGTAAGAAGGCAGCAGATGGGGCCAAAAAATGAATGTGAAACTTGACCAGTTTCTCGAGCGATCTACGCCAAAAGCTCTGAAATCAAATCGCCGTTGTCTAAAATTTCTCAACGAGGCGTATGCTGCTGGAAACCCGGGAATGATTACCAGGCCAAGAGCTGATATCACTGCTGACCATGGTGGATTTTCTGCCCATTATGGCTGTCCAGACCCAGAGATGCGAACTATAGCCTCTTGGTTGTTGACCTATGGTAAAGACAAACCTCGCAGGTTAGCAAAACTGATTCCTGCGCTTTGGCGGCGGCATGGAAGAGAGGATTTGAAATTGGCCGGACTACTGTTAGCCAATCTTTCAACGGAAGAATTGGGCGAAGATCCATGGATGGCTCTTATTCATCTATTTGGTAGCCAAGAGCCAATGGAAATTATTCTTGAGATTGCCGAAGAAATGAACCGCAGTGGACATCCTGTCCCTGATGATGAATGGTTAATTGCTATGGCGCAACAAAGTCCATTATGGCATCAAATAGCAATGTTGTTCATCTCCGTTAGGGGCAAGGAATCTTCACAACTGCGAGATTTGATTATCTCTGCCCCGGGTGGTGGAGAATTGTTTGAAAGGATAAGAAACAAATTACTGCAACAGGATAATTGATGCACTTTGAGGAGATAGCGATATTATGGCCGAGAGATTCTTGCCAACAGAAGACCCCGTCATGGAGTCTGTACTTCAATGGACTGTAGAAAGGGATGCTAAAGATGTGAGAAGGTTGCTAGAATGGTTGCCTGAAGCGCGTAGTAGTCGTGAAAGAAAAGCGTTGATGGAGAGGGTTAGAAGTTTACTTGAAGAACTCGAAGATGCCATGAATAAACTTGATGAGTTGCATTGACGATTGATATGACTACCGTACTAATTTTTGCTGGCGGCAAAAGTACTCGGATGAAAGAAGACAAATCAACGATGTTTGGCGGTGTAAAAAGAATTCATGATGAATGTGATAATACAAATATTTCCCGAATAATCACTTTATGTGGAAGTGCCGAAAGAATAGGGCTTTTCCCTGGCGAGGTTTGGGCAGACCCGGTAGACTGTAGAGGTGTTTTAGATGTTGTCCGGTGGTCAGTAAAGCAACTTAGTGACGATATTCTATTGATCCCTTGTGATGGATTTAACATAACTGAATTGGGAATTAGTAAACTGATTGAGCAAGAAAACTGTGTTCCTGTTGACGAGTTTGGTAATCGTCAGCCATTATTTGCTAGAATCTCTAATCCTGCAGAGATCGAATGGGAGGCTACTTCGCTAACTGGCCTGTTTACTAACTTTCCAGACTATGAAAATAGGACGATAAGTAGCGAGTTTAATAATTTCAATCACAGTTCAGATTTGAAAAATCGCCGCTTGCAATAGCATCAACGACTAGAGGGTAAAGAATGTGTTCAAAGTGTTTAACTCTAGAAGCTAATGTTTCCTCGGTATCTTCTGGCAATACTTCAACTTCACATTGTGCAATAATTTGTCCGGTATCCATTCCAGCATCGACATAATGTACTGTACAGCCTGATTTGTCGACGCCTGATGCAATTGCGTCTCTATGCGCGTGTGCACCAGGGAAATCTGGCAGCAATGATGGATGTATGTTGATAATTTTACCTTCCCATCGTTCAACAAACTGTGGGCTCAACAAACGCATATAACCGCTAAGAATGACTAACTCTACCTCATGGTCAAACAATACCTGTTCAATCTCTAACTCATGGGCAATTCTTCTTTCGTCGCCAATCAAGTCTAATGATGTCTCGACTACTACTGTTGGAGTGTCAAAGTTTGCTGCTCTTTCTATGCCTTTTACTCCTGATTTATTACTAACTACAACTGTAGTAATATGCGTGCAATTTGGATTCTGTTGATGTTCAAGCATTGCTTGCATGCCACTACCTGACCCTGAAATCAATATTGCACATCTTAGAGGTTCATTACTTGTAGCAACTCGCGTTGTGCCTTCACTAGTTGCCATGATTAGAGGAAGTGGTGCTTTGCTTTGATTGCTTCGACTTTCAGTGTCTAAACAAACGGTGACCTGTAAAAAGCATGGAGAGGCCTAAATCGTCTGCTGCATCTATTACTTCCTGATCTCTAATTGAGCCTCCAGGTTGAACTATTGATGATGCCCCCGCATTTGCTGCTTGTTCTAAGCCGTCTTTGAATGGGAAAAAGGCATCTGAGGCTAGTACGCAGCCTTTAGCTCGCTCGCCGGCTCTTCGTGCGGCTATTTTCACCGCCTCAACGCGGCTGGTTTGACCTGGGCCAATGCCTACTGTAGCGGTCCCTTGAACCATAACAATTGCATTTGACTTGACTTGTTCGCAAACTCTTACAGCAAACTTCATGCTATCAATCTGGGCCTGACTCGGCTCTGTTTTTGTAACTACTTTAGCTTTAGTCCAGTCGATTATTGGCGGTTCTTCGGTTTGAACTATCCAGCCGCCTTCAATTGGTTTCTTTACCAATACCCTCTCTAGGGGCGCCAATCTATTGTTTGGCGATTCAATTGTTAAAATCCGACGATTCTTTTTCTGCATGATTATCGATTTAGCTTCATCATGATAGTCCGGTGCCATGAGTACTTCGATAAACAAAGGTTCCATCGCTTTTGCAGTATCTACTTCTACGATTTCATTGAAGCATATAATCGAGCCAAATGCTGATTCGGGATCACTTGCTAATGCGGCTTCATAAGCCTCGACTTGAGTCTTACCTAATGCCGCTCCGCATGGATTATTGTGTTTGACAATAACACATGCGTGGGGTGTTTCTGGCCATTCATCAGTTGATAGTGAGCGGCACAGCCTTAGTGTTGCATCAGCGTCGGAATAATTGTTGTACGACATTTGTTTGCCACCTTCGACGTGGGCAGTAACTAATGTTGAATGTGAATCAACCGCTTTCGGATCAATGTATAATGCCGCTGATTGGTGGCCGTTTTCTCCGTAACGTAATGTGTGTAATTTTTCAGCCGATGCAAGCAGATTAGCAGGCAATCTAATCTCTTGCTCCGCCTTTTCAGCAAAAGATTCTGGGCGGCCAATCCAGCGAGAATGTAATTCATCTGAAATTGCAGAATCATACGCTGCGGTGTGCTCAAATGCCTCTAAAGCCAGTTGTTGGCGGAAGGCCAGAGAAACAGAATCTGTAGAGTCTGCAGAATTTAATTCTTCGACTACTTTACTATAATTGTCTGGATTGCAGACTATAATCACATTACGATGGTTTTTTGCTGATGCTCTGACCATTGTTGGCCCGCCGATGTCAATCATTTCTAGCAGGTCTGGGTCATCCAATTTCGGTTCTTGGTTTGCTGCAGTAGTGAATGGATATAGGTTGCATGCTACGACGCTAATTGGCCCGTAGCCTAATTCTGCTAATCCAATTCTATCTTCCTCGCTCTCGAGTCTTGCTAACAAAGGCCCATGTATTGCTGGATGTAATGATTTAACACGCCCATCAAAAATCTCTGGGTGTCCAGTAACATCAGATACGCTGATTACTGTAAGGCCGGAATCCTGTAACTTTCTTGCAGTTCCGCCCGTTGAAACCAATTCAAATCCAAGGCTGTCTAATGATTTAGCAAATTCAACTATGCCTGTTTTATCATAGACGCTGAGCAGTGCTCTTGGCTTTACTGGCGTTGTCATTTATGCGACCCAATAAGTGGTCTTCTTTGAGCCGTATGAACATAGCGATGCAGTTTTAATCGCCGCGCGCAGATATTACTTGGTCGACCCTTAATAGCCCGCAGGCTGTTTCACAGGCTGCTTGTAAAGCATGTAGAACCGTGTCTGAGCATTCCCAAACATTCTGTAGAGTTGCTACTTTCCCGTCGACGTCAATACCGCAATTATGGCCTCCTAAACGAACTTGCGAGCGTAATTCTAGTAATCCATCAAGCATATTATTACCTGAATTTGAGACTAGAGTTGTAGGTATAGATTCTAAAGCCCTAGCAAATCCTTCGATTGCTAACCGCTCTCTGCCGGATACTGATTCTGCATATTCCTTAATGCGTAATGCTGCAGTTATGTGAGGATTGCCGCCGCCACACAATGCTGAGCCTGATTCAATTGAGTTCGCTACTGAGTTAAGGGCGTCATATAAGCCGCGAATGAATTCCTCACTAGTAGCTCCGCCGCCACCAGATACATCGATTGTTATTAATCCAGAATCGTTACCTACGTTCAAATAAAGTCGATCGCGTAAACCTTCTTGACTATCAAACGTATCAACAATCATTGACTCAAACTTGCCCAGTGTTGTATCATCTATACTATCAACATGATCGATTAGCAACGCTCCTGTAGCAAGTGCTACATCTTCAGCACCTGATTTTTCCATGGACGCTAGTACGCAAATATCGTTATCAGCCAACTGATGCATGATTCTTGCATCTATTGTTTCGGCACAAAAAACCATTTTTGCGCCACTGTCGATAATTTGCTTCGCTTTGTGGTTAAGAATTTCCTCTTCTGCTGCCATGAACGAGGTCCACTGTTCTGTGGTTGATATCTCAATTTCAGCATCGTAGCTAGTCTTTTCTATCTCTAATGGACATGAGAAAACCACAACCTTGCCTGCATCCAACTTCCTTGGTAATTTCTCCAAGTCGAGGTTTTTATCGATGATTATGCCTTTGACTAATTTGGTATCAGATAGGCTGCCTGTGCCTTTTTTCGCCATCCTAACCAGTTCGGTATCAACGACCCAAGCATCGTCGCTTTCTCGAGCCACGTGTTGTGCTGCATTAACTACTAACTTTGCCAATATTTCGCTAATCGACTCTACCGAAGTACCAGTCATTGCTGTAGCTGCAATCGATTCTAAGATTTCAGTGTCGTCAATGCATACTGGCTTCGAATTTGCTTCAATGATTTCTATCGTTTGATGCATGGCATCTTGATAGCCGTTTACTAAGACAAGTGGATGGAGTCCTTTTTCTAATAAAACCCCTGATTCTCGCATCAGTTCACTGGCAAAAATTATGCAGCCTGTAACGCCATCACCACATGCGTTTTCTTGTGATTCGGCTAATTGAACAAAGGCTTTTGCCGCCGGATGCTTAACAAGTAATTCGGCAACGATCTTTGCCCCGTCATTGGTGACTGCCGTCTCACCATTGGTTTTGTAAAGCATTTTGTCAAGTCCATTAGGCCCGAAAGTGCCCTTGAGTAGATTACCGAAAGCTACTGCCGCTGATACTAATTTTTGCGTGACTGCAACTCCACTAGTTACCGAAGTTGTTGGCCTAACTATGGCTACTGGTGCGCGGCCAGAACCATCGTTAGGTTGTTGAGACATGCTACTAGGCAAAATTCACGTATTGAAGAAGTCTTCTAAGGGTAAATCACTTATCTAACCCATGAATCTTTTTCGATTCATCATTACTCCAGTGGTATGCCAACTTGAGTAGTTTCAGATAGTGTCCAAGGTTGTCGCGCTTCATCTTGTCATGAAGTGCCTCATTGGTGATGAAGATGTCGCCCCATAGGTTAGCCGCTGTTCCCTTGTTGCCCTTAGGCAGGTCGAAGACCTCCTTGGTGGTTGGTTCAAGTAGGGAGCGCCAAACACGGGCTGGGTTAACTGCCATTGTAACTTCGATAATTACCTCAGTTTCCTTAATTCCTGTACCTGTTTGCCACGAGTCGTTGCCCAAATCAGCAAGGAATGGAAGTGTCAAATCTTGGATTGAAAGGCTAGTCATTGGGTCTGCATTGGTCAATGAAGTATATGCTTCACGCATTCTTCCACGGTCTGCGCCTCTAGAGCCAGTAATTGATCTTAATTTGTCAATTGAAGTTGGTACAAGGAATCTAATGTCCGTATAGTAGACAAGTGGGTTGTCATCCTTAGCACCGAAGACGTGGGAGTAAGGTGCAGATCCTGCTGATTCACCAAGTAAGTCGATTGGGTAAATCGTCTTCAAAGCATTGGTTGCTATTGACTGAACAATTCTCCTCATTAATCTATCTGGTGCACTGGAAATATCATCAAACGAATTCATGTATTCTTCCATGTCGATGATATCATATCCTCTAACGGACATTATTGAGTGTACGCTTGGACCGATTACTTTCTTCTCTCCGTCGTGGAAATCCGCTTGGCTAATCCAGCGTGCTCCTTGAGCGACATCGCTAGCAGCAACTAAATCTGCATAAGCCTTGAATCGGCGAGTTACACGATTCATGAAGTCTGCTTGGTCAAGTTTGGTGAACACTGTTGCTTCATAGTTAGACTTTAGAGCATGATCAGCGACTTGGCTTGCATTGACACAGGTCAACAGATTGCCTTGGTCTGATGGATACATGATGAGTCTGCGCCTCTTGGAGGAGCCGCCCAATTGTCCAACCAATGGGTCGGTTAGTATGTAACCTAAACAAGCACATACCTCGAATAATCGAGCGTACTTGTCTTCATCACTAGCTCTAGCAATCCACTCATCAAGTCCTGGCTCAATACAGTGGAATTCTAATGGGACCATTTCTGAACCTGCACCAAACATTTGTCTAACAGTTGAAGAACTCATCATGCCCATCAAAGAGTACATCGAGGTCTTGCCTGTAGTCATGAATACGTCAGTAATTCCTTCCTCGCCGAATGAAAGTCTACGGTCAGGGAGGTTAACTAGTAGATTAAATGCAGTAGGTGTATCTCTGTTACCATCAACCGCTGGCCAAATCCATGTGTGTGGCCTAGTGGTTAGGAAACCGTTAGCGTCCTTACCAAAACCTGCAGGCGAGTATCTAATCCATCCCAAACGATTGTTGAATGATACATTTCTGTGCATCAATGACGGATAGAAACACTTGTCCAATGGGTCTGAGTCAGGAACTACGCCTCTGTGTCCAAGGCCCCAAAGAATCGGTTCCCACTCTGGGAATTCTGCATCTTTCTTACCTAGGAAGACGTGTTCGTCGCCTGGTCCGTCTCCGGTTAGGAAAGAGCCCCCCATGCGTTCCTCATCGCCTGTAGAACAGAAGAAGAAGGTTTGAGTGGTAAACAGTTGTTTAGGGGTCCACATATTAGCATTGATGATTGTCTTTTGTTTGAGGAAATCTGAAACATTCAAGATTCTCCTTTCGAACTTGAATCGCTCTGCTTCAATCCATGTTGAGCCTAAGAATAGGTTAGTGTTTAGCAATTTAGCCTTAGCAGGGCCGATGTATCTTACACGTGGGTCTGATCTAGACATGTCTGTTGCAGGAAGTTCTTCCCACGGGCCTCTTTGAGGTATGTAATCCATGAATGCTTCATGGGCAAATTGTTCAACTTCTGCTTTTTTGACTGTCTCTTCGACCTCATCCATTAAACGAACATAAGTTTCGTTTGGATTGATTCTGCCGGTTGTTTGATATTCTTTATTTGATACTGTTCTATGTTCCCACATTTATTTCACCTCAGAATTTCTTCGCTCCTGCTGGAGTTTCATCCTTTTCATCGCTGGAATCGTCTGCTGCACTATCTGCTACTTCTTCAACCTCTGCCTCGCTGGGCGCTTCTTCAACAGCCTCTTCGATAGTAGGTTCTTCAGGAGTTTCTGGTGCCTCTTCTTGGCCCTCTGCAACAGCATCTATGTTTTCTTTTACTGATGCCATCATCTCTTCGACAACGGCAGCAGCAGCGGCTTCAGCTGTCTCCTTGGCTTGCTCAATTGTATCTTCGTTGGATTGCCTAACCACTGTATCTGCGGCAATTGTAGCAGCAACTTCAGCCTTAGCAATTACTTCTTCTTCGGAAGCTCCGCCGCCAACACCGCCAGTTGCTTGTTGTAGAATTAGTGCTGCTGTTGCAGTCATTGAAGCATCAACGTATGGTGCTGCTCGGTAAAAGTATTGAATCATAAAACCGAGGGTCCCGCAAACTGCACCTAATCCGATAATCCAGCCGTTGTTGATGTTTTGTACATTGTCTGGATTCTTGTACAAGTCATCAGCAGGTATGCCTGTTTCAGGCGGCCACCAAGTCATGCCAAGTGCATTGGTTATTGATTCAACCGTTGCCCAAACTGCAAAAACAATCATGATTATTGATGCATAATTTACTAATGTTCTGTTTTCTAAAAGAAATGCTACAAGAGCATCTCCATCTTTTCTATCGCCATCGCTTTGCCCATCCGCAGCGCTCATGGTGTTCCCTGCTTCGGCTTAATATTAAAGTGGATTGCCTGTTCAAACCTCTAATTTACCGTTTATGAGAGGTTTATCTGCGCCCTTTTCGTGCTTTTCTACGCTGGCTTTTCCCAGAATGTTCCCAAGCCCTGCTCGAGCGGCTTCGCCTGTCTTGGACATCTTCCCAATATGGATTGGGTCGCTCCAAACTTTCTGGCATCTCATCAAAAGTCTTGACTGAAATCGATATTCCTCCGAGTTCTTCTTGCAATTGGCGGATGTTCGAGCCGCCTTTACCGACAAGTGTCGATACCATGTTGGCTGGAACATACACATTTGCTGTTGAGTTTGTAGTGAATTTTACTTGTGACTCGACACCAATCCATTCGCGAATTTTCCTAACCAAAGAGTCCTTTGCTAGGGCCCGGATAGGGGATATTTGTCCTGTTTGGCCTTCGACTGGAACAACAGCAATTTCAGAGCCGAAAGCAAACATTTCATGGGTGATTTTGCCACTTGGAAATTCTACCACTTCAATTACTGGCCTTGCTAATTCTTCTTGCATACCAGTTGGCGGTTTGACAGTCATCCTTAATTCGAGTACCTGCTGAATTTGACCTGCTTCAACGTGGAGAATCGTATCGAGAACTTGGCTAACTAAACCAAGTTCGACCTTACCGATCAAACGCTGAATTGCTTCCAGTGCCGAATTAGCATGCGTAACTCCAAGTAAACCAACTCCTGCAAGCCTGACATCAGCGAAAATCTCGAAGTCTCTAGCCCTTCTGACCTCATCAAAAATAACGAAATCCGGCCTAACCAAGAAAATAATCTCAGCGGTCTTTTCTAAGTCTCCTTCTAGTGGAGCATATTGAGTAATTCGATCTACTAACTGTAAATCTCTGGGCGCCTCCATAGTTTTGACCATGGTCCCCAAATCGTTGTCTAAATATTCGGCGATTGCTTGAGCAAGGGTCGTCTTTCCTGAACCAGGACGGCCACAAATGAATACTCCTCGATGATGGTTAGAAAGACGTTCAATCAATCTTTCATCTAATTGATAATCGCTAATTGAAAGTTTGGCGACTGGGCGGACGATGGTGATTTCTCTAGCATCAGCAAACGGCGGCCAGGCACAAGCTATACGCAAATCACCTAACTGAACTACTTGACACCCTTTTCGATCTATTTCTAAGAAACAGTCACTTCGGTGTTTGTTTTGTTCGGCTAAATCAACTAATTCTTCCTGAAGTGATTCCATGCGAATTGTATCCCAATTACCATCGTGATGTTCAACTTCGACTAATTTCAACTCACCAATATTGCCGCGCTTAACCCGGGGAGGGCAGTCCGCTTTGAGGAATAGAGTGTGAACGTCATCATCTAGTAATCCCTCAACCAATTCGGGTAACTCAGGATGGTCTCCATACTTAGCCATGAACCATTGTCGCTAGCCGAAGCCTTTGACCCTTCGCATGATTAACGGCTCAATTAGTCGTTATCTTTGGCAACTGTAGGCTCCATCATTTCGATGCTCCACCAGAATGTTGCAATGGTTACTACAGATAGTCCATATATTCCGATACGCGAGTTACTGCCCCACATTGTCATGCACCACTCAGCAAAAATGATGGAAACAACTGCAAAAGAGAACACGTTAAGGAATCCGTAGGAATTTATGCCCAAGTGCTTGAAGGTCGTTTCACGATTTGATACCCCCCAAATAAAACCAACTATGGCAGATAATGCAATCGCAGTCCAAGCTGTAGTAAATGCTTCACGCGTCATAATTGCCGTGATTATTGTAATAACTGCAACTGCAACCATCATCCTTTGCACATTGGCGTAGGATATTCCCATAACTTAAGCGAACAGTTCCCAATTATTCAATGCTCTTATTCAACTCAAACGAAGCGTTGTGAATTAATTGGTTAGCCAATTCAACCCATTTGACACTCCTAATTATTGCTCCGGGTTGTGGATAAATTGGTTGCTGGGATGGATTTTCATAAGATTGTATAAGATATTGCCATTCCTTGGTTAGGGGTAATTCTGAATGGTCCAAAACATGAAGCCGTTCGTTCTCTGCGGTTTTTATCGCCAACTTGCTCGAAGTATTTGTCTCAATAACTATATTTCCGTTAGAACCAAAATATTTGATTTGGCGATTCTCTTTATTGCCATTCCAACCAACATCAACACTTGCTTCTTTCATCCCAGGGTATTCGATGGATAATTTTGCATTTATTGGATAATTATCGCTATTTAGAGCCAGATCACTAACCGATAATCTAGACGGCTCTAACTCACCAAAAGAGTAGCATGCTGTATCAATTCCATGGATGGCCATGGCCTCGAATATGTTTGGGTTATTCGGCGGCTGCCTTGTTGTAATTCGATTGAATTCTATCCTTTGCAACTCCCCTATCTCGCCGCTGGAAATGACTTTCATGGCCTCAATAATCGCTTCATGAAAACGCAAGATGTGGCCGACGAGCAATCTGCTACCTGTTTCTTGGACTTTTGCGATAATTGACGATGCCTCTGCTTGTGAAAGTCCAATTGGTTTTTCAATAAACAGGGCTCTGCAGTGATCTAAAATTGATAATGCCAGATCGTGATGTGTGTCTGCCGGAGTAACAATTGCTACCACGTCTAATTGATAGTTGGTAACTAGGGTTTGCCAATCTGTACAAAATGTATCGGCAAACTCAGATGCTTCAACTTGTTTTGATGGTTTGATATCGCATGCGTGAATTGCTGAGATCAGTCCTTTGTTTTTCAACTCATTAAGAGTCTTTAGATGAGTCATGCCCCATCTGCCACAACCAACCACGCCAACGACAGGTTTCATGATGTTGTCAGCGGTACTCAGTCGGTTTGAGAGGGTTGCCCTGTTGGTCGACATCAGCGAAAACAAATTCTTCCGGTGTTTGAATGTGTGCATAATCGCCTAGATTTTGCTTGTGGAATCCTTGGCTCTCATACACCTCTGGCGAAAATGAGTAGCCTTCAATGCCGATATATTCGGCTCTTGAGACGCGGGTAGTTATTCGATGATAGCCATGGTGCCACAAAGCTAGGGCAGTAATTGCATCTTGGCTGGTGGCAATTCTGAATGGTATTTTTGGGAATGGCGGAGTTACACAGGCATCCGGTACTAATCGATTAGATTTCATTACTCTGGGCAAGTTAATCCACTTGCGCATGAATAACCATCTAATTCTGCGATGGGCCCGGTTTGTGTAGGTAGATTTGGTTAGAAATCTTGCTTCATATGCATAGATAATGTGTTTGATTTCATCCCAAACTTGCTTAGTGATAACATAAGCCCAAAAATGACGATTGGTAGCAATTAGTTGGTTCTCTTGCTCGGACTGTTCATCTATTGATGCTGGGTTAATATTGTAGGCTGTTATTGTGCCAATATCGTCATGTTTACTGGCCCAATCCGAAATTTTGAACACGGTCTCGACATAATTTTCTCCTAGCACTAAATCGTCTTCTAACAAAAGAATTCTATCATAGCCCAATTCATCAAACAGTCTCCTGCGGGCATCGATTAAATGCCGGCCTATGCCCCAATTATTGACTCTGCAAACGATTTCTGCATCTGGGAATTTGGAGTTGGCAATCAATTCTTTGATTTCTGCTTGTTTGGCATTTGGCCCGCCGTCAACATAGACGAACAAATCATGCTCAAATGCCGCTTTGTTTTGCTCTAGACTCGCTAACACCTTAGTGAAATAATCAATTCTATTGAAACCTAACAAAAGGATGGCTGATTTCAAGCAGAGTCACTCCTAATCAATCAGTTTCCGGGGCTGAACCCTCATCTTCCATTGGTTTATCTTCTCCATCAGATTCTTCGCTGGACGGTTCTTCCTCCGTTGTTTCTTCAGCGGCTTCTTCCATAATCCAGTAATAATTGTCATATGGATTCTGATACTCTAGGTGAATGCTTGCAGAGTTCTCCATGGTGGTCAAATTGGTTGCAGTTATGCCATTCGCTGAAATCGCGTAGATATAATCGCCCATGAAGATAGAACGACGAATATTGTATGAGTTCCACCAATATTGTTCGGAGTCATAAAACTCAGAATGGTCTACCTCGCCATATGCTGTTAGGCTGGTCTCAGTTACGTTGGTTATCATCAATTTGCTAACCCATTCTCTTTGACATTCGACATAAGTTCTAGCTTCATAATCATAATAGCCACTGGTATAGGTATTCATTGGTACAGCAAGCATAGACTTAGGTGCCCAGTATTGGAATGCTTTGTGTTCATAGGTTGCTTCA
>MDSV01194546.1_pt1 | contig 13020 bp, 11 predicted proteins | sample 810851 | NCBI WGS metagenome assembly MDSV01 (sample SAMN05326640, study PRJNA326480) | marine metagenome | isolation source: seawater | place: Atlantic Ocean: North East | collected 2012 | reverse complement strand
GACCTCCCCAACCCAACCATGGAGCAGTCAGGATTGATATCAATTGTTGTTGGTGCTGGTGCTGCATGGTTCGGCCTTTATACCAGCTCTCGTAAATAGCCACTATTTTTTAAATAAGTATTAGTATGGACTACTACGACATACTAGGTGTATCAAAATCAGCTTCGGATAAAGAATTAAAATCCGCATATAAGAAAAAAAGTATGGAGCACCATCCTGATCGCACAGGTGGAAGTGATGAGAAATTTAAGGAGATAAATGAAGCATATGCTACATTAAAAGACCCTCAAAAACGTGCAGGATATGATCAATTTGGTACAGCAGATCCGCAACAACAAAGACCACAAGGATATCAAGATTTTCATTTTACTGCAAACGGGTTTCAGGGTGGTATTGATATTAACGATCTAATGCAACAATTTAGTATGGGTGGGCATCCTTTTGGTCAAAGGCAAGCACCTATGAAAAACCAAGATATTACTGTAATAATAAATCTAGGATTAGACGAAGTATTTACAGGAAAAACAATTAGGATTAGTTATGAATTGCAAAGAGGCGGTGTTCAAACACATGAAATTACTATTCCTCCCGGTATTCATGATGTAATAAAATATAGAGGATTAGGAGATAATGGTATAGACGGAGTCGCAAGAGGCGACTTGTATGCAAAGGTTAAAGTAAACGATAGTAGTAATTGGAAAAGAAATGGTCTTGACTTACACACTATAGTTCCAGTAAGTATATTTGACTTGGTACTAGGTACAGAAGTAAGTGTTACTACACCAGAAGGAAAAAATTTGTCTGTAAAAGTTCCAAAAGGAAGTCAACCTACAGTAATTTTTAGTATACACGGCTATGGAATACCAAATATGCGTACAGGTGCTAGAGGAGTAATATTTGTAAAATTAAAAACAACTGTGCCTCAGATCGACAATCAAGACATAATAGATCGAATAACTACAATAAAGAAAGACTTGACAAATTAATAAGAAAAATATATAATGTATGTATTAACGCACTTTCAAGAAATAAGGAAAATGAAATAGAATGGTAGAACCTAACGAAGAACTACAATTAGTGTTTGATAAAGCTATTAAAGATGCTAAAAAATTAAATCACGAATATGTAACTTTAGAGCATTTATTATTTTCAATGCTATGTTCAGAAAACTTTTATAATTTGTTAAAAGGATTTGGATGTACTATTGACGATATGAAAACGCAATTAGAAAACTATTTGAAGACAGGTTTGTCTGAAATAGTTATGGAAAAGGGTTCGCGTTATAAGCCTAAAAAAACACAAACTGTTGAAAGAGTTTTAAATAGAGCGTTTACACAAGTACTATTTGCTGGAAGACCACATATTACATTAAGTGATGTTTTGTTGAGTATACTGTCCGAAAAGAAATCACATGCTGCTTTTTACTTAGATCAAAGTGGAGTAGATAAAGATAAATTTGCTGAATATGTTAGTTCAGAGCTAGGTCAAGATGATACAGAAAATGCTAGTGCAAGTCAAAGAGCTCTAAATGCATTTACTACAAACTTAAATGAAGAAGTTGCAAGAAATAAAGTAGATCCTGTAATTGGTAGGATTGAAGAACTAGAATCTATATCGTTAGCATTAGGTAGACGTACAAAAAATAATGTTTTACTTGTAGGTGATCCTGGTGTAGGTAAGACTGCTATAGCTGAAGGTCTTGCATGGAATATTGTAAACGGTGCAGTTCCTGAATTTTTAAAAGATTATAATGTATACATGCTAGATATTGGTGCAATGTTAGCTGGTAGTAAATATCGTGGTGATTTTGAAGAAAGATTTAAATTAGTTTTAGCTGGGTTACGTCGAAAAGGCAAAACAATTATGTTCATTGACGAAGCACATATGATTAGTGGAGCAGGAACAGCTGGAGCAGGCGGATCTAACGATCTTGCAAATATGTTAAAGCCAGCATTAAGTAAAGGAAACATAAAAGTAGTAGCTTCAACTACATGGGAAGAGTATAGAAAATTCTTTGAAAGTGATCGTGCATTAATGCGTAGATTCCAACGTGTTTCAGTTGATGAACCTACGACTTCAGTAACTAAAGATATCTTGCTAGGAATAAAAAAATATTATGAAGATTATCATGGTACAGAAATTACAGAAGATGCTATCGATGAAGCAATTAAATTAAGTGTAAAATATCAGCCTGATAAAAAACTTCCAGACAAAGCTATTGATCTAATTGATTTAGCTTGTTCAAGATTTAACCTAAGTTTGCCTGACAATAAAATTGTAGGAGCAAGTCAGATACAATATGAACTTTCTAAAGTAGTTAAAATTCCTGCAGAACAAGTAGCAGAAAGAGAAACTGAAAACTTAGCAAATCTAGAACATAATATTAAACAAGAAGTGTATGGACAAGATGAAGCAATTATTTCTATAGTTGATAAAATTTTAATTGCACAAGCTGGGCTGAAAGCTGATGATAAACCTGTAGGTAGTTTTGTGTTTATGGGACCAACCGGTACAGGTAAGACTGAAACTGCAAAGCAATTAGCAAAACATTTAGGTGTGAATCTTGTAAGATTTGATATGAGTGAATATCAAGAACGGCATAGTGTGGCTAAATTGATTGGTTCTCCTCCTGGTTATGTAGGACATGAAGAAAAAGGTGGACTACTTATTGAAAGATTACAAGAAAATCCAAATTGTGTGCTATTACTTGATGAGATTGAAAAGGCTCATCCTGATGTATCTCAATTATTATTGCAGGTAATGGATAACGGTAAAATTACAGGCAGTAACGGTAAAGAAGCAGATGCACGAAATTGTATTTTAATTCTTACAACTAACCTTGGATCTAAAGGTGCTGAGAAAAATAATTTAGGATTTGGTAATGAGTTAGAAAGAAAATATGAAGATGTTGATCTTAAAAAATTCTTTGCTCCAGAATTTAGAAATAGGCTAGATGCAACAATTACATTTGCTAAACTTTCTAAAGAAACAATGATGAAGATTGTAGGTAAATTTTTAGTAGCATTAAAAGATATGGTTAAAGATAAAGATATTAAAATTACCATCGCAGACGAAGCACTTGATTATTTGGTAGAGAAAGGTTTTGATGAAAAATTAGGAGCTAGACCATTACAAAGAGTTATCGATCAAGATATTAAACGTCCTCTATCAAAAGAATTATTATTTGGAAATTTAAAAGATGGCGGTACGGTGCATATTGATGTGAAGGATAAAGATCTAATATTTAAATCTAATCCAAGCAAAAAAACAAAAGTGAAAGAGGTAAATGAAGAAGCCTAAAAGAAGACAGATATATGACGTAAATAATTTAGATTTGGCTACAGTTTCTGATGAATTGTCTTTGCTTAATATTGGTGATACTGAAGCGTTAAATATAAAAATTCATACACCTAACTTTCACGAAGAAATAAAAAAATTAGATGATCAATGGGTAGACTACCTACCTAGGCCGGACAGGACAAACAATAGGCAAGGATTAGCTTTATATAATCTTCCAGGATTTACACATCAACAGAATCCATCATTAAGAGAAGCAAGTAAAGAAGCAGGCAGGAGATTAAGTGAGGTTGAGTTTAATCAGCCTACTGAAATTGTAGAGAAGCTCCCTTGTTTACACCCTATACTTAATATGTTTGATACTTTAGGTAGAACATTTTTAGTAAAATGTAATATTGGTGGATATTTTCCACCACATAGAGATCATCCTATAATGCCAAGAGAAACTTTTAGATTAATTGTATTTTTAAAAAATTGTGGTACAATGGAATATGATTGGATAATGGGACAGAGTGATAAAATGGAAATTGATGAGGGTAGAGTATATTATATTAATACTAGAAAAGTCCATCGTACTATGAGCTATACTAACGAATCTATTCATTTAATTATGAATATACCAATGACAACACACAATGTTGCTACTGTTCTTGATAACTTGTTATACACTCATGGTTAAGAGTGAAAGAAACCCCCTATATGACTACAGATTACTTTATACGAGAGCTTGAAACAACTAAACTATTTTATAACAAATATCTTTACAAGCTATTATTACACAATCCTTTAGTATCAATTTTTAGAGATAAAAATTTTACGTATGCTAGACAGCAATTAGATGCATTGCAATTAAAGTATGAATCTGGTGACCAGCTAAGAGTAAATGAGCATAGATTAGCTGTATCTGTAGAACAGTTTGTAGGTGCAAAATTTTTACTTACAGAACTAGACAAACAAATTGACTTTAAATTACGAATAGAATCGCCAAGAATGGCCATTTATTCTAATGATAAAAAATGGTTAGAATATATGAAAACTAAACCATTAAAGTTTTTTGAATTTTGGTCACCTAATAACAAATATGTACACCTTTTACAAAAAAATACAATCTTAACTAATGATATTGATTTTGGTTATACTTACAAAGTTACGTTTAGCGATAAGATAGACCCTAACTTTTATAAATGGATTATAAACAATCCAAGTAAAGTAAAGGCCGGCGATACATGCTTAGAAAGCATTAAAAAAGGTCAATATGTAAGAGGGTTTTATGTTTATATAAAAGATGATAAAATATTATCACTAGTATTGCTTATGATAGGCTCACAAATTGCACGTATTGACAATATAGTATACAAGAAGGTTAAGGATAAATAATAGTATGCCGAGTTATAGCGAAATTATACTATCGAATCAAGTACATCCAGGAGACAGCACTAGTGAGACTGTGACTGGAACAAAGTTTAAAGGCGACGGATACTATGGTAGATCCGACGGTTTTCATACTGTACAATACAATGTGTCTGGTTTTAGTGGAAACATTAAAATGCAAGGAACGTTAGCTACTGTTCCTGTAGAAGCTGACTATTTTGATATTTCTGGCACTGAAAGTACAAGCTCAAATGGCTCATTTTTTAAAAACTTTACAGGAAATTATGTATGGGTTAGAGCTGTAGTAACATATACAGACGGAACAGTACAAAGTATACTATTAAATCATTAAGGACGGAACTATGGAAAATTTTATTAGTGTTTCAATACCAAGCAGAAAAGCAAAAAAATCAGTCTTAGAAAAGATGATTGCATCAGCAGGTATGCACTTAAACGAACACGAACCAAACTACGGTATATTTGAAGGAGAAGATAAAAATATCATTCTTAAACTTGAATTACCACAACAACTGAACAATAAAGAATCGGATATTGTTGCACACAACTTATCTGAAAATTTGTTTGGTTTAGGCTATAATGACTTTGATATCGAAATTAGTTCTGACCCGTCCGAAGAAACTACTTTAGAAAATACAGACTGGCATACAGTCGAAGCAGCTATAGCACTAAAACAAATTGGTCCTAATGGTGGTTTAAATAATTTTAATATTGATAAATCTTTACCTTCAATAGAAGTACAAAGTTCAACTGGTGTTAAAGCAAGAATACATGGGACACCAGAACAATTAAAAGCATACCAAGCAAAAGTTACACAACAAGGTGGTAAAGTAACTACTCCATTAAAGTCAGTAGGTAGTAGTTCAGGAGCCAAAATTAATCCTGACGGAAGTATAAGCACAGGTAATAAAAAAGAGCCTATAGCAAAAAAACAAGCCGGCGGTCCAACACCAGGCAGTGAAGAAGCACTAATGGCTATAGTCAATAAATATGCAACTCCAAACATGACACTGGCTGACGTTGATTCAATGGAAAGAGAAGCAGTTGCGAGCGAAGTACAATCAGCACCCGATGACGCAAATATTTTTAGCAAAGCATTGAAAGGTTTTATGCGTTTTGCAAAAAGCAAAGATTGGCGTGTAAAATTTGTTTTAGCCAATGCTGCAGAAAAAGAAGGACTACCTGGATTATTTAATTCTCGAGGTAGTTTTATATACATGGCTGAACAAAGTTCCGACGATGAGAGTGGAAACTTTGATGCAGGAGGACCTTCATCTGCTGCAGGCACAAATTTAAAGTCTTATATGGAATTAGCCAAACGTGGACTTTTACCAGCAAGTAAAATAGAAAAAATTCAAAAAGCATTTGCGAATCGACCCGATGATATGAAAACAGTAAATGCTATAGTTGCCGCACAACAAGCAGCAACAACCAAAGCACCATCAGGTGATTTACCTGGCGATGGAATGACTGATGTTGAAAGACAAGCTAAACAGGGAGTTGATGCAGCGAATGCAGGAGTAGATTCTCCAGGTGCAGATGCAGGTAAGTTTGATAATCTTTCTCAGAAAGAAGCAAATCAATTACTATTTGATAAGCTAAAAGAACTTAGAGAATTAATGAGAAATAACCCTGAGCCACGTTCTACAGTCGCAGAAAATAAAAAAATATTAATGCGTAGATTACATAATAATTATATTTTTGAAGATGCAGCTGCAGATAAAGCTATTGCAGACTTAATAGCAGATATTGAATTGCTTATACCAAAAGTAAGTGATGCAAATGGTCGTATTGCATCTGATGCTGTGCGTAAAGCGTCACCATATGTTAGGCGCCATAAAGCTGTTACATCAGCAAAAGCTGATAAGAAGCCTAGTAGACTTAATGTTCCGGGCAATCCATTAGCTGATTTTTCTAAATCAGGCAAAGGTGGTCTTGCTAACGATCCTGATGAACAACTAGCTATTGATGAATTACAACGTTATTTAGGTATTCCAGTTACTGGTAAGTACGATCAAACAACTAGAGATGCTGTTTCAGCATATCAGAAAAGAAATAAATTAAAAGTAGACGGTGATGCAGGTCCAGAAACTATAGGACACATGATGGGTAATGATAATCCTAAAAAATATACTCCGCCGGCACAAGGACAAGATAATAATCCAAACAAAGATGGCGGACAAAAGTCAGACGCTGATCAACGTAAAGCAGATGCAAAGAAAGATTTACGTAACGGTGTTGCTCCGCCAGAAGAACAAAAATTAGAAGATGCTATTAAGTTCAACTGGAAGGGTACAAGTTATTATGTAAGTGTCACTAAAGTAGAAAAGAACGAAGCAAATAATAATATTGCTTGGGTATTTTTCAAAGATGAAAAACTACAACAAGGACAAAAAGTTGCAGTACTAGGATCACATTGGGAAGCACAACTAGAAAAAGAATTAAAGCGAAGAGCAGAAGCAGGAAGTAAAAAAGCTAAAGACGCTTTAGAAATTATTAATCCTGAAGGCTCAGATCCAAGCAACCAAGCGGCACAAACAGGCGGTGACAAAGTTGTTGCAGTATATAAAGAAGTTAAAGGTTCTGGTCAAGGTAGAAGATATGTTACATATGATAAAGATGGTAACGAGGTAAGCAAAGGTAGAGGAGGCGGTCCAAGTAACTTGCCTACTAAAGCCGAATATGATAAACGTGTTGCAGCTGGTAGTCAAACCACTGATAGCAAACCCGCTGACAGTAGTACATCTACTGACAAAAAACCTGATGATACATCAACAGATGATGTTGGATCAGAAGAAGATCCAGATGATACGACAGCTGATGATGAGAAACCTGCAACATTCAGTAAAAACCAAAATGACTATATGAATAAATTGGCAACTAAGATTTTTGATGCAGGCGATCGACTTGGCACAGATGAAGAAGCTATAGGAGATGCTCTAAGTAAAATTAAAACTCCTGCACAATACGCACAGGTTGATAAATTTTTTAAAGCCTTAGATAAAAATGATAAAAATACAGATTTACGAAGATACATAGGTAGTGAAATTAATTTAAAAAATCAAGACGGTGACGACTATTATTGGAGCCATTTACGTAGAATAAAAGTTCCACATACTTTGCCTTCTAATTATATAGGAAGAAAAACAAGTAGAGGCATAAGAGGTGGAAGCTATACCTTTAGAACATACGGAGAAATGTATGATGACAAAGGAAAATTCATAATTAAAAAGGCAAAATAAAATGAAAATTTTTGAAATCACAGAAGCGTCTGTTACCACAAAGCCAGTAGAAAAAAACGGAAAAACATATTACAAACATGACTATTCTGATCAACTATTTGCTAGTGAACAAATGGCAAGGGACGATGAAAGAAAGAAAAAACCTTTTATATCTCAAAAATTAAAAACATTTGGTGGTAAAGCTAGTGACGTGCAAGATTTCAAAGAAGTAACTCCAGAAGAACTTAAAAAAAGATTAGCTGAAATTCTTGGTGCTTTAGGAGCAAGTGGAGCATTGCAAAATTTAGAAAAAAACTTTAATCAGATGTTGAAACAGTTTAAAGGTGATATGGACGTTATGGATAAAATGCTAAAAAACAAAGAAGATGAACTTGGGTTATCGATATGAGATTAAATGAATTTACAGATAAAGAAGAATTGCCATTTGACGTAGTAGACGATACCCTAGTATTCATGCGTAATGATCCTGTATTTTATAGAAAATTTTATTATCCAGCTGTATGCGAATTAGCTGATTGTCAACGTGCAGGTCAAGATGCAGATCCAAAAAAATATCTTACACCTATGATAGAAAAAGGCTGTGATGCTTATGTAAAAAAATATAATGTAGGACGTAATTCTGAAGAAGTTTTTACAGCAGAAGATAGAACAAATTTACTACAAAAAATTAACGACGAAGAAACTGAAAATATTCGAAAAGGCGATTACACGTGAAAATCTATGAAGTTACAGGGAAAAATAAAACAGCTTCTTTTGCATTAGGTAGATTAAATCCAGCAACAATCGGACATGAACTTCTCGTAGATGCAATTAAAAAAGAAGAAGGTGATTCTTTTCTGTTTCTAACTGATCGTGCTCCTAAACTCCCTAAAGATCCACTTACATCACAAGATAAATTAGATTGGGCTCGTAAAAGCTTCAACGGTATAAGCATTGGACTTGCAAAGACTGTGCTTATTGCCTCTGATAGACTTTACAAAATGGGCTACAAAGATGTAGTATATTTAGAAGGCGTTGATCCAGAAAAGCCATTTCCTCTTTCAAAACTAATTAAAGACTACAATGGTGTTCCAAAAGATTTGCACGATTATAAATTTAATAGTATTAGAGTAGTTCAATTACCAAGAGATGCAAGTGCCGCAGATGCTAGTGGTATGAGTGGAACCAAGATGCGTGAATATGTTCAAAATAATGATATTGAAGGATTCAAAACAGGCGTAACACAGTCAGCACAACCATATGCTAAAGAAATGTTTAAAAAACTTCAAGGCATAATGGGTGTTGACTCTATAGATAATACAGATATACAAGAAACTGAAATGAAAGATTTTTTCGGTAATACTATTGATCAAAAAGTATTAAATAATCCTAATTGGCATCCTGATTTAGCCCCTTTCTTTAAACCTGACGAATTTGGAGATAACAGACGGGCTATTAAAAACGCTAGATTAAGATTGCGTAATGATAGTAAAAAGAATGAAGGAATATTTGATTTAATTAGTTTTTCTGGTGATGAAATGGAAGAAAAATATATTCCATTTGTAATAAAAAATATTAGACGCTATGGCGACAAAAGAACCAAAATATTATTAATGAAGAAATTTCCTGATATCAAACCAATTGACGCAAATAGAGCTGTAAAACAAGCATTAGACATTATAGCAAAACGAGGCTAGATAGATGGACGAACTAGCATACATCAAAAAACTAGCTGGTGTAAACGAATTCAAAGGTTACACAGAATATCAAATTGACGAGAATCCAAGTATAACAGCGGCAGGTATAAAAAAGAAAGAAAAAAAATTAGGGCTTAGACCAGGAGATCCAGACTGGTTTAAATTATGGTTTAGTAAACCGTACATGACAGGGGCAGTTCAATTTAGAGGAAGAAAAAAATGAAAGTATTTTTAATTGTAATTGCTATGGTCACTGGCCAAGGTGCATCAGAAACAGATCTATATGTAATAGAAGATCCCGACTTTAAACAATCACAACAATGTATTCAATTTGTACAATCTAATACAATTACGTTAGTACAGAAAGCTAAGAGTGTGTATCCAGAAAGAGATGTTGAAAACATATATTGTGTATCAAAAGACAGACTAAAGGTGCTTATAAGCGGAACACAGGCATGAAATTTAAAGATTTAAAAGTTAAAGAATACGGCGTAGGTAGGATTACTAAACAAAATACTACCGCGGATGTAAAGCCTGGAGAAACGAAGAGACAGGCGGCTAAGTTTGGTAACAAACTTGGTAAAGATGGGCGGCCACCTACCCTCAGTAAAAAAGTTAAAGGATCAAAAACCAATGTTTTGTTTAATTTAGGTTTAGCAGAAACAAATAGAAAACGCAACCTAGTAGACTTTGTAAATTTTTGCAAAGAACAATTAAGTTTGAAAAACAGTCCGCCTATAAAATTTGTAAGTGATACTGAAGATACAACATTTGGGTATTTTGATAATGATAATAAAAACATTGTTGTGCAAAATACAGGTAGGCATCAAATGGATGTAATGAGAACTGTTGCTCACGAGTTAATACACTACAAACAAGATCAAATGTATGACAGAGATCTAAACGGAGAAGATGGTAGTCCAGATGAAAACCAAGCTAATGCACTTGCTGGAGTAATACTAAGGCGATGGGGACAAAAAAATCCTACTTTGTTTACCGAATCGGTTGACGAAAACACCCAAAGTAGTGTATACTTTACAAATATGCAAGAAGAATTAGGGGAAATTGGAAAAACTACAGAAATTTATGTAGACATGGACGGAGTTCTAGCAGACTTCTTTGGTGAATGGACAAAACTTATGCAGGTTGATCACTGGAGCCAAATTGATAATGATGGTCTTGCTGGAGCATTACAGAAAATTAGAGACACTAATGAGTTTTGGTTGAAATTGCCAATGCTACCACAAGCAAGAGAATTACTTTCGTTAATTAAAAATATCAAAGGCGAGTATAATATATGTTCTAGTCCTTTAGCAGATGATCCTAATTCAGAACCACACAAGCGTGAATGGATTAAAAATAATTTAAGTTTTTTTCCGCCCAAAAACGTTTATATAACAACCAACAAATCACAATTTGCTAAAAATAAAGATGGTACACCTAACATATTAATTGACGACTTTGGAAGAAATGTACGTGAATGGGAATCAGCAGGTGGTATAGGTTTTAAATACAAAGATCATAAGTTTGAAAGAACTGCAAAACAGTTACAAAAACATATTTCTGAAAATAAATATGCAGATCTTGGACATAAAAAACCAAAGAATTTAGAGGTAGATTTAAAGCTACCTAACGGAGACAAAAAAGTTTTACGTGCAGCCGACAAAGATCATATTAGAGGATTAGTTGTAAGAAGTAATGCTGACGGCAGTTACGATTCATACTATTGGTATAATGATCCTACTAGAAAAGTACCAATTGAAATAACAATTGACGGTAAGTCAGTTGCAAAAGATGCAAAAAATATACATTGGAAATTCCATCCTGAACTAAATGAAGAAAAAATGAGTAAAAAAGATATCAAGTCAGCTCATAAAACTGCTGATAAGATACTTGATAAACCTAAAGCTAAAAGTTCTATTGCTAAATGGGCAAAAGAAAAAGGAATGGATCCTGAAGGTGCTGTATATGCAATAGCAACTAACATGCAAAAGAAAAAGACAGAAACATATTCTAGACGTCAGCTACCTCAACTTAAATTAAAACAACTAAAAGAAAAAAACTTTCCCTATCAGATAGTTCCTGTGCTTTTAAAAAATATTATACCGATTCAGAAAGAAAGAATCAAAGAAAACTATAAAAAGCAATTGAAAAACATACGTAAGGGTGTTTTTAATCCTATTGTAGTAGATAGTGAAAACAAAATTATAAATGGTCACCATCGATATGATGTAATTAAAGAAATTGGAATGAAGGAAGTATCAGTGGTTAAACTTCCGATTACAATAGAAAATTTATTAGAAAAATTAGATCAAAAAAAAAATCTTGACAGTCTAATAACTCCACAATTAAAGTCTTTACATAAAATTTTCAAACAAAATAATCACGAAATACGTGTTGTTGGGGGAGCAGTACGTGATATTGCTTTGGGTAAACAACCAAAAGATGTAGATTTAGCAACAGATGCTACTCCTGATGAAATGATCGAAATGTTTAAAAAGGCAAGTATCAGACACATACCCACAGGTATAGAACACGGAACTATTACTGCTGTGATAGACAAAGAACCTTATGAAATTACCACACTCAGAGCAGATATTGAAACTGATGGTAGGCGAGCAAAAGTTAAATTTGTAAGAAATTGGAAAGCTGACGCACAACGTCGAGACTTAACTTACAATGCAATGAGCCTTGACTTTGATGGAAAGATACACGACTATTTTAATGGCATGAATGATCTACAGAACAAAGTAAGTAAATTTGTTGGCGACCCAGAAGAAAGAATTAAAGAAGATTACTTACGTATATTACGTTATTTTAGATTTCAAGGTAGGTTGGATAAACCAGTGTGGGAAGATGATGTAACAGAAGCTATAAAGAAAAACGCTAAAGGACTAACAAGTATAAGTTCTGAACGTATATGGCAAGAAATGTCTAAAATACTGTCTGGTAACAATATAAAAGATATTTTAAACTACATAGGAAAGACTGGCATAGGTAAACAAATTGATTTACCTGTGAAAAATGCTAGTAAAACTGTAGATAACGATAATGAAATAATTAATTTAGCACGATTAGTAGATAATGATGCGTTAGCTAAAAAATGGAAACTAAGTAAGGACGAGCATACTACTCTACTTACACTTGTTAACAATAAAAATAAAAAACTTACACAAAAAACAGCAGAAGACTTATTAGTAGATGGTAAAAATAAAGAAATACTTGCAAAACTAGCTATATTACAAGATAATGCAGAGTTAGCAACTCACATACAAAATTTTAACCCACCGCAGTTTCCAGTTACTGGTAATGACTTAATAGCAATGGGATATAAAAGCGGACCTGAACTAGGACAGACACTAAACAGAGTTAAGTCTGCCTGGAAGCAAAGTAATTTTACAGCTAACAAAGACGAT
>MDSV01165239.1_pt1 | contig 13022 bp, 15 predicted proteins | sample 810851 | NCBI WGS metagenome assembly MDSV01 (sample SAMN05326640, study PRJNA326480) | marine metagenome | isolation source: seawater | place: Atlantic Ocean: North East | collected 2012 | reverse complement strand
TACCCGAGGCCGGACTTGAACCGGCACGATATTTCTATCGAGGGATTTTAAGTCCCTTGTGTCTACCAATTCCACCACTCGGGCTAGAACTATAGATGACTAAAGATCTTATTATATTATGATTATTTAAAGTTTACCTTCTTCTCTTAGTTGTTTTCTTATGGTGGTCCCACTTATTTCTTCAATAGATTTATCAAATACTTCCTCTTCAAACACATAGCCTACACCCCTGCCATAAGTTATATTAACTATATTTGGGACTAGCATAATTTCATACTCGACGCCTCTTTTAAAGCCATCTTTTAATAAGTTAGCTTCAATATTTTTGCAAACTGAATCCCAATCAAAAGGATTATCATCTTGACTATCTCCGCCAGATGTACCTTGAACATCTCTTACCTGAATAATTACCTGTCTTGTTTTTGCAAAACATCTTTTAAATAAAGCTTGATGGCCTTCATGCCATGGCTGCCACCTTCCAAGCATTTGTACAGTCGGTTTTTTTGTATCAAACATTATTTTATTCCTATTTTTTTATTTGAAGTATCTTTCTAGCAACTTCTTTGTGATTTTTTTCATTCCATTCTGTAATATGAAAATCAACTCTTGTAGGGTTTTGAAAAAGTTTATTAGTATCCTCAAATCTACCCTCTTTTATTGTATCCATCCATACAACAATATCTGCATCAAAGTTTTCTCTTGTTTCTTTTGTTGGACATACAAAATCACAAATTACAAATCTTCCATGACTTTTTTCAAAATCTGCAAATACTCTCATTCTTTTAGACTGTCTGTCTCTTCCTTCATCAGAAAAATCCCAGTCATTAGTCATTTCTCTTACTTTGTCTGCGTTATACCAAGCTGCATTCAATAAGGGAATTAACCTTTCAGTTAGATAGGTTTTGCCGCTCCCTGGTAGGCCCATGACTAATATTTTCAATTTCTTTTACCTCTTTTAAGAGTGAATGGCATTATATACAGATACTTATTAATTTTCAGCTATTGCTATTAGAGTGTCAGTAGCATCGAGCGCATTTAATGTTTTTTCGTACGCTTTAACAAGTTCAGGTGTTTCCATTACAGCGATTTCACTTCTGTGACCTCCAGGAGTCCTGTCTTTAGCCCATTGAATATGGTTTGCAATTGAAAATCTTTGTGTTCCATATATCTCAATATTCCTATAGCCTGATTTTAATAAAAATTTTTCCAAAGACTCTCTAGTATGTAAAATTAAATGCTGTGACCATAAAGTAAAATTAATAAATTCTTGAATTTTAAGATTGTTAATTAAAAAATCTCTTGCATGAGGTACCTCAATAATAACTTTTCCACCTTTTACTAATTTTGCTTTAATTGATTCTAAATGATGAATAGGATCCTCAAAATGTTCCAAGACATGAAAAAGGAAACAAGCCTCTATTGAATGATCATCAAGATTGGCAATGTCTTTATAGCAATCAATATTATTCTTATTGAGCGCTTGTAAATAATTATCTTGAACTTCTATTCCGATAGATTTTTTGGTTTTGTTAATAGTATTTGATAGAAAAGTGCCTTGTCCACAACCAAAATCACAAATAATCTTATTTTCATAAAGATTAAAAAAATCGGATGCTCTTCTTTTATTGTCTGCAATATCTTCAATTGATGCAGATGGAGCTGTTGACTCTTCTTCTCTATATTTCCCTTCGATGTATACATCATTACCAACAAAAAAATCATCAATAAAAATAATATCTGATTCTGAATCTCTGAATACTTTCAAGTTTTCTACATCCCTAGTAGATTCTGAAAAGATTTCGGCTGTATTTTTAGAGGTTAATTCTAAAGATTCGAGAATATTAAATATTTTTCCCATAAATTGTACTCCTATCGCATCAAAATAATTATTTTAATGACTTTTCTAATTTATCAAGTGCAATCCAAAATCCCTCACCACCATTTTTATGACCTTGCCAAATTTCTGGTATAAAAAATGCGTCAGGAGCTGATTTTTTTAATATTTTGCCTAATAATTCAAAGTTTATTTCTCCTTCGCCTATCTGCAAGCCTTCTCCATTTACGCCGTATGCATCCCCTAGATGAAAATGAGCACTATAAGGTGCAACTTCTTTACAAAATTCATAAAAATCATAACCAAAGTGATTACAGGTCAAAAAAGAATGTGATATATCAAAACACATTCTAAGGTTTAGCTTCTTACACCAATCTACAATTTCATTGGAATGAACAAATAGATTTTGATATCTCTGGCCACCAAAATGCCATGGAAAAGGAGCCATTGTTTGAGGAATAATTTCTACGCCAGATGAGTCTAATTCTTTTAAACTGTTCTTAAATATTTTGTATCCTTGCTTTACCTCCTCATCAGAAAGGTTTGAATCCATTGAAATACCTCCAATATTTGTAACTATCATAGGTTTTTCTGTCTTTGGAAAATAACTTTTTAATTTTCTTGTAATATCAATAACTTTTTGCATATATTTAATTGATTTATTTCTATATTCATTATCAGGAGTTGCAAGATCTAATAACATGCTTCCATCAAAAAGTTCAGGTGCATGAACAACAAAGTCATTTTTATATGTTCCATTGAGAAATTTAGAAATATCTAATTCCATATCAGAATATGAAAGATGAAACTCATATAAATCAGGAGTTATTTTATTGTTATATTCATTAAAATCATGATATCTAACAGGCACCCCCCATGGGCGAGAAAATTCATAATCTCTTGGTTCTATTCTTGTATTTTCTATATCACTTTTAAAAAAGAAATCTTCTTCTTGCATATCATGTTGAATTTCTATCCCAACCAATTGTTCAAAGTATTGAGGAGAAAGTCCCTGCCCAGGACTTCTGACTTTAATATCATCAGCCTTAAGAATCTCTCCTTTCTTTAGATTTCTTGACGCAACTAAACTTTTTGCTAAATTTTCTCTATTTATCATCTCACCTTGTGACAATTTTCTTTTTGAGCCTCCTAAAGCACTCTCAATTTCTCTTATTCCGTCAACCATCAATTTAAATTCAGACTGCGTTAAACTTGCCGCATGATCGGGCCCTTCCATATTCCTATCTTGAGTAAAATGTCTTTCTATAACACAAATACCAAAACTAATTGAAGCTAAAGAAATGTTGATCCCTCTTTCATGACCAGAATATCCAACATATTCATGAATCTTTTTAAGCTGATTAATCCATTTTAGGTTGATGTCATGAAGTGGAGCTGGGTAGGTACTATTGCAATGCAATAAGATAAAATTCGCTGAGTTTTTTGTAAGATATGAAACGGTTTTATGAATCTCACTCTCTGTGCTCATTCCTGTGGAGAGGATTAGGGGCTTGCCAGTATCTATTAGAGATTTTATGAGTGGTAAATTTGTTAAGTCTGCTGATGCTACTTTAAATGCTTCAACCCCCATTTTATTAAGAAAGTTAACACTATCGGTATCCCAAGGTGTGCATAGATATGTAATATTTTTACTTTTTGCATATTCAAATAGTTTTTTATGTTGATCCTTTGGTAGCTCGAATCTATTTAATAAGTCTATAACATATTCTGTTCCTAAATCTTCACCATCTTTAACTAAAGTCTTCTTTCTATAAACTTTATCTAAATGCCTCATTTGGAATTTTACACAATCAGCTCCTGCATCTTTTGCTTCATCAATCATATTGATAGCTCTATCAAAATCTCCATTGTGGTTATTTCCTATTTCAGCTATTACATATACCCTATTTTCACCTATTGAATGTTTTCCAATCCTCATAATATAACTCTTGATGTTGTCATTCTTCTCTAGTCTTCCATGTCTGCAATCCAAGGTCATCAAAAATAAATCTGAATATATTTAAGTTCATCTTTTCAAGTTTTTTTACTAATCTTTGACGCTTAGATGAATCTACATAGAACAAAAAGAATCCACCGCCACCTGCTCCCAATAACTTGCCCCCTATAGCTCCACTTTTTTTTGCCTCATTATAAATATTATCAATTTCAGGAGATGATATGCTTGTGCTAAACTTTCTTTTGTACTCCCAGGCTTTATCCATTGAAGCTCCAAAGTCATTTAATTTTCCTCTTAGTAATTGATTTTTAATTTCATAAGTTAAATCTACATTATTTTTAACCAAGCTATCTATGTCTTTATTTTGCATACTTTGTTTTTGATCATTATGAATATTTCCGGAATTGTGAGAAATGCCTGTATCACATAATATAAGATTTTCCTCTAACTCTAATTTAGTTGATTTTTGAATTCTTAGTGGATGAATAATGTTTCTATCTTTATTAAATTCTATAAAGTTAAATCCTCCAAAAGTACATGCATACTGGTCTTGCCAACCTCCAGCAATATTTAAACTTAATCTTTCTGCTTGAAAAGCAAGCTCAGAAAGCTCATATGTATCCCACGGATCTTTTCTGAATTCATTAAAACAACCAAGAACAGCAGCTGATATGGCTGAGGAACCTCCGAGACCTGAGTTTGATGGAAAATCTGAATATATCTCTAGCTCAAAACCATATTTAGGACTTATTAATTTTATTATTGATTGAATTAAATTTAAACTAGACTTTTTTTTCAGGGCTAAATCAAGGTTATCTTCCTCTATTACTTCATTTAAATCTCTAGATTTAATAATAACTTTTTCATCACTTCTTTGCTTAAGGAATGCATGAGAGTATATAGAAATTGTTGAGTTAATTACCGCACCATTTGATTTAGAGAAAAAGTGGGTTAAATCTGATCCGCCTCCTCCAAAACTTACTCTAACTGGTGCTCTAGACCGTGCAAAATTTTTCTTTTCGCCTGAGATTGGTAAATTGCTCCGTGTAATTAACTTCAACAATATTTTATTATCATCAACCAATGGAATTGCTTTGGCTCCATTATCTAGAAGCTTGAGTAGTGTTTCTCTTGAATCTTTGCTTGAAGCAGAAATAAATGAAGTGTTCATACACAATTCTATGGGCTTATCAATAGTAATTCCTTCAAGTAACTTTCTTCTTACATCCCCGTCGGTTGCAACTCCAATTAGCTTATTAGAATTATCAACAACACAAACAATTCCGTCGCCATTAGATTCTATTTTTTCCAATGCTTCTTTTATAGTATTTGTTTTCTGAATAATAAAATTCTTCATAATTAACTTGATTGTCTTCGACTAGTCTGCATCCTCTTTAATAATTTTTAATATCTTAATTATATTTTAATGCATATGAGTGTATTTAAAATATTAATTCCTCCTTAATATCGGAAAGATATTTTACTGACCTATAAGCAAGATTACATAAATCTGTACCAAAATATATTGATTTACCTATATTTGAAGCAATGCCAGCTTCTATATCGGATTGCTTGTCTCCAACTATTATTGATTTTTTTGGATCTATATTAAATTCTTTGCATGCTCTTAAAATCATGCCAGGAGAGGGTTTTCTATCTAAACTTTTTTTTCTATATTGTTCAATACTAGCGTCTTCATGAAATGGACAAAAATAAGTTTTTTCGATTTTTCCACCATTATGTAAAAATTTTTCTGACATCCAATCTGTTAAAGCATAAAAATCTTCTTCTGTATAAAGCCCTTTTCCAATTCCAGCTTGATTTGTTATTACGAATACTAAATATCCTTTTGTGTTTGCAAAAGATACTAATTCAAAAATACCTTTGTTAAAAACAAAATCTTTTTTCTTGTGAACATAGCCATAATCAATATTTATAACTCCATCTCTATCAAGAAAAAGTGCTGACTTCATTATTTAATAATATAAATTACAAATTAGACATTTCATTTTCTACTCTTAAACATAATTCGTGTCCAGTTACTGTATGTAATTCTTGAATTAGAGCAGTATTAGAAGATGGCACATGAAACACATAATCACAATAATCCTTTATTTCTAAGTCCTCATTTATACCAGTAAAAAGGATTACATTTATGCCTTTTTGTTTAGCTTTTTTAGCAGCTTCAATTATATTTTTACTTGTCCCGCTTGTTGAGTAACAGATAAGTGAATCGCCTTGTTTACCAATTGTTTCAACCTGTCTAGAGAATACCTCTAAATAACCAAAGTCATTTGACCAAGCAGTAATAAACGAAGTATCTACAGTTAATGAGATTGCTGGAAATCCATTTCTAAAATTTTTATGATTTAGTGTTGCGCAATATTCCGCTGCCATGTGTTGGCTTTCTGCAGCACTACCTCCGTTTCCGCAAAACATAATTTTATTTCTATTTTTCAAAGAATTGCATAGTATTTTTGCAATTTCATTAACAGCACTATCAATGGTTTCTGATGATGAGATAATTAAATCAGACCTTTCTTTTAGTCTATTTTTAAGTGACATAACATCCTTTAGAAAATAATTAAATCTAATTATAGTCCTTTACTTGACCATCCGCCATCAACAACAATGTCAGTACCAGTTATATAATTCGATGCATCTGAAGCAAGAAATATACAAGGCCCTACAAGATCTTCCGACTTACCCCATCTTGAAAGAGAAATTCTTGCATCTCTCTTGGATTTCATTGATTTATTTGAATAACTTTTACTTGTCATTGCAGTTTTTATATAACCTGGAAGCACATTATTAACTCTAATTCCATATTTTGCATAATCCAATGAAAGCGATTTTGATAAAATTCTTAATCCACCCTTTGATGATGTATACGAAGGATTTTCAGGAAATCCCATTATTGATCCAAGACTTGTAATGTTAATAATTGATGAGCCTTTTGGCATTATTGGTCTTAGCATATTTGATAAAACATAAGGTGCTTTTAAATTAATTGCATGAGTTGCATCCCAATCAGAAGATTTACTAGAAATACTATTAGATGAAATTGATATTCCAGCATTATTAATAAGAACATCAATATTTGAGTATATTTCCTTTATTTTCCTTGTAGCTTCAATTATTTCAGACTCATCTTGAAGGTTGCATTGGATAAACTTAAATTTTTTATTAGAGATTAACTCTTTTGTCTTTGGTTGCATAATATCTATACCACATACTTTAGCGCCATGTGAGAGAAATCCTTTTAAAATTTCAAGTCCATTGCCCTGAGATGAGCCAGTAATAATTACAACTTTATTTTTTACAGAAAAGATATTTTTTTTGTCAATATTTTTCATAGAGAAATTATTTTAAAATTTAGTTTGAACTAGCTCTAAAAGGTTTCCTTCAAAATCTTTACAAAATGCAACCTTGGCTGTCCTTTCATCATTAAATTTAGGTTCATTGATAAACTCAATTCCAATTTCAAGAAGTTTTTTATGAACATCGTCAAGACTGTCAACATTGAGAGCAATGTGATTAAACCCATCTGATGTAAGTTCTTTATTTCTTTTGATTGAATCTTGAGATTGATATTCAATTAATTCAATACATGTTTCATCCTTTGAATAGCATTTAGAAGTTCTAGCAATACCCCCTTTTAATCCAGTAAGATGTTCATAAAAATCTCCTTTTTCGATTTGATCAACTCTTGGGATAAAGCCAAAAACATCTCTATATAATTTATATGACTCATCAATGCTAGTAACGATTAGTCCAACATGTCTTAAATTAATCATTTTCTGGTTTGCTTGAGACTGATAAGAGCATAATTTCTTTTGAAAATCTTACCCATTTTGATTTCTTGCCTAATTGTCTTGGAATAAGGATTCTTGTCAAAAAAGAAAGGGGATTTAACAATATATGGGCCAAAACATTATTCCAAAGTATCGGCAATTGTTTAAAAAAACTTACTTCAATGAGATTAAATTTATGAATTAATAGAATATCTCTTAATGAAGACATCATAAATGGAGTTCTATGCGTGTAGTCTTCGAAATATATCCTAAAATTATGCTCCCATGATGGAACCATAATTATTGCAATTCCGCCTGGCTTTAGACATCTGAATGTTTCTTTAACCAGAATGTCTGGATTATGGAAATGTTCGATTACAGACTTTGAAAAAACTACATCAAAAAAGTTATCTTCAAATGGTAGTCCATTTAATTCTATGTCAGCTTGTTTAATTGTTGCATTTGGGCATAAACTTTCGGCGGCATCTGTAAAATCAACTCCATAACCATCCATCCCTAATTCAATAAATCCATTTAAGAATTCACCTCTTCCACATCCAAAATCTAAAACTTTAGAATTCTCTTTTAAACCATATTTATCATAAAGATATTTTGTAAGCTTAAATGGATATGATGAAAATGGTTTTACATCTTTACCATAAATTACATTGATATAATCATCTGGAATAGAGCTATTTTCTTTTATAGTCATGAAATGGCCTCTTCAAAAGATTCAATTATAACATTTATACCTTCTTCTAAAGCTTCATCTGAGATATTAAGGGGTGGACCAAGTTTAATAGATTCTCTTCCTGTATGCACAACTAATAAACCTTTTTCATAGCACTTAAGAGCAATTTTTGAAGCAATTTCTGAATCTGGAGTATTTTTAACAGGGTCTTGAAAGAGAATTGCTGAAATTAATCCTTCTCCTAAAATATAACTAATTCTATTACTGGATTTATCTTTTAATTCATTTAATTTTGTTTTGAGGATATTGCCTTTTCTAAGCGATTCACTTATTAAATTTTTATCTTCTATTTCATCTAAAACTGCCAAACCTACGGCACATGCCATAGGATTTGCTGAATGAGTACTACTCATATTTCCTACTTCTGGTAAATCCATAATTTCTTTCTTTCCAATTACTCCAGAAAGAGGATAACCATTTCCCATACCTTTTCCACAACATAATAAATCTGGTTCTACATCATAATGTTGATATCCAAATGCTTTGCCAGTCCTTGCAAAACCGGCTTGCATTTCATCAAATGTTAAAACTAAATTATGCTCTATACAAAAATCTTTTATTGCTTTTACAAAAGAAGACGGATAGAAAACAGCGCCCCACCCTTGGAAAGTTTCCAATATTACACCACAAAGGTCTTTAGATGGGTCTACTCCATCTTCGATTAATTTTTGTATAGACTTTTGAAAAAAACTTTCGCCTTCGTTTTCATCAACAATCCATGGGTATGGGAAAGGTAAATGATGAATATCTTTATCTTTGTATCCTATCCATTCTTTTTGAATAGGATTTCCACTCATCATTTGGGCGCCAAGAGTTCTTCCATGCCAATTATTTTCAAATGCAATTACTCCAAGCCTTTTCTTTTTCTTTTTTTGCCCACTCATTCTCATAAGTTTTAATGCAGCTTCAGTAGTCTCAGTTCCAGAAGATAATAAAAAAGCTTTCTCAAAATTATCTCCACAAAAACAAATTAACTTTTCTAAATATTTTGCTCTAACTTCATTTGCATAAGCATAACAACCTAATATTGGTTTACTAAGCATATCTTTAATAGCCTTAGTGACTCTGTCATTAGAATGGCCAACATTAGAAAAAAATATTGCGGAAGTGAAATCAATAAACTTATTGCCCTTTAAATCATAAATATTTGAACCCTTAGCTGAATCCCAAACAATAGGTATTTGACCATGCATCGATCTTGATTCAGTAATATCTAAACTCTCAAGAATTTCTTTTGTTCCAGGACAAGGAATTTCAGTTTTAATTTCTCTATTCTTAGTATTAACCAACTTAACTTTTTTTGGTTCCCTAGAAAATTCGTAACCCATAATGACCTCAATTAAAAAGTTTATCTATAATATGAATTGATTTAGCTGCAGAATATTCTAAAAAATCAAAATCTTCAATAGAATCAATCTCATAAGCTACATCTGTGATATATGGAAAAATTTTATTCCCATGAATGTTTTTAGTATTTAAAATATTTTTAACGCAAAGGATATCAATATATCCATTGGGTTGATATGTTTCAGGGAAATTCTGTCTAGGTGCGTTAACATCAGGTGGATTGTCTCCAAAAATAGATAATGGAGTTAAGCAATTATTATTAATTTCTAGAGTTTTATATGAGGATTCAGACATCTTATGAACTGATCTAAGCGATGTGTATTCATCATTTTTAATAAAGGAATCAATAGCATCATCTATAATAGCTGGATCTCTAAGAGGTGTTGTGGGTCTTAACTGAACTAAAAAATCTGGTCTTTTATTAAGCTTCTCAAGCTCTTTGATTACATGTATCACAAATTCAATATCAGAAGCATTATCACCAGATATAGAATCGGGTCTTAAAAACGGAACATCGATTCCATTATTTCTTGCAATATCTGCATATAAATTAGAGTCGGTTGATATGATAATTTCTGAAATTAATATCGACTTTTTTGCTGATGCTATGGCCCATTCAAGCAAAGAATGTCCACATAAATCTTTTATGTTCTTGTCTTTGACACCCTTGGAACCAGATCTTGCTGGAATTATTGCATAGACATTATTCATTTAAGTTTTTTATAACTATTATACTCTGAATGGAGGCTGAAGCCGGAATCGAACCGGCGTTAACGGCTTTGCAGGCCGCTGCATAACCACTCTGCCATCCAGCCGCTGTATTTGTTGAGTATTGTATCTCAATTTAATTATCAATAAGTATTATTTGGCTACTTGGGTGAGTAATATTCTGTTCTCTCAATATCGTCCTCAACACAGGCCTCTCCATATTGTATTTCTATTAGATGACATGCCTCATCAAAGGGATTGGTTATTTGATGCCATTCACCAAGTGGTACTAAATAATGATCAAACTTATTAAGTTGAACATTTTCTTTATTATTTGGATCATCTTTACTGTAATTAACGATACAAGAACCCTTGCTAACTAACCAAATTTCATGTCTTTTAAAATGTTTTTGAAAACTCATTCCTTTGCCAGGCTCAACAATTAGCTCTTTAACTTTTACCTGCTCATCTTCGAATAAATTATAAAATGATCCCCATAATCTTTCTTCATGATAATACTGCCATTTTTTTAAAATCCATGAGGATGAGTTTTTTTTATCATCACCCCCCACACTAAATAAAAATTCAATTCCTTCCACAGACATTTCTGTTATATTTTCTTTATTCCTATCTCCTCCATTTGCAAAAGCAATTTCATCATTTGGATACATTTCTTTTATTTTTATTAATGCATTTGTAGCGCTACCAATATCATCATCTTCAAAATTAATTACATCATCTACCATTGATAAGTTTTCTATTATTGATTTCCTCTCACTGTATGGCATAAAGTACTTCCCCTTCTTATTAACAAGCCATTCATCACTATTTAATGCGACTATAAGCTTATCGCCAAATTCTTTTGCAGATTCAAAATATGCTATATGGCCTGAATGAATGGGGTCAAAGCCTCCGCTAACAACTATTATTTTCATATACTTTTCCTTCTATATTATTTCTTCTTGATTATTATATTTAATATTCTGCTCATCCTCACGTTCTGTTGGACTATCATAGGAAGATCTTATTTTATTATTAGCATCTATAACATTTTTAATTAAACTTAATTCTATATTTTTTTTATCAGCAAATTTTATAATTGCAGAAGCATCCTTTGGAAGACAAGCTCCTCCAAAACCATATCTTCCATCATGACCAGGAACCATCATATGGGAATCACCAATCCTAGAATCATTTGATAAATAACTAATAAAGTTAGCCCAAGATTCTTCTTTATTTATAGAATTGAATAGATTGTGGAACTCATTAAAGAAAATAACTTTCGTTGCAAGAAATGAATTTATGGCATATTTAATTAATGAGGCTGAAATTAAATCAGTAAAAATATAATCTTTATTTACACACTTCGTATATTTAGAATAAATATTTGCTAAAAGATTTGAAGATTTTTTATCGCCACCGAATACAATAAGTGTTGAATTAATAAAATCTTCATTAGCATGCTTTTCTCTTAAAAACTCAGGGTTATATATAAACGAAGGAAAAATTTCTTCAATTTCAGATATGCTCCCTGGGTGAACCGTACTTTTTACAACAATTAGTCCTTCTAATTCAGTATTCTTAATTTCCTTTAAAACTTTCTTTAGTATCGATATGTCTTGATCACCGTCATTATCCATGGGAGTAGGCACACAAATAAAGATAACTTCTGGCTTGAATTCTATTAGATCACATACTGAGGTATTAAGTTTAGGATCTACCTTAAAAACTTTTACATTTTCTAACAAACCTTTGGACAATGCCTGGCCTACAAATCCATATCCAACTATCCCAATTCTCATTTTTTAAATACCTCAATGATATATTGATAGCCAGTATATAATGTTATTAAAGTAGAAATAATTAATAAAATATCGCTAATTATAATTAATAAATTAAAGCTTACTGTTAAAGCAAACAAATATGAGCCTATTGTAAGCAATTGAACTGATGTTTTAGTTTTTGCTAAAAAAGTAACTTTTATTCTATTTGATATATTATTTCTAGCAGAGTAGTCTCTTAAAGCAGCAATACAAATTTCTCTTGCAATAATAAACGAGCTCAATATAGCCATTAAGTAACTATCTAAAGTTACAGATAATCCTATTAAAATAAATACAACAAGAATTTTGTCAGCAATTGGATCAAGAATTTCACCTAATTGTGATTCTGCGCCATATTTTCTTGCCAGATATCCATCAAGATAATCAGTCATTCCTGCTAAAAAAAATAATAAAGTACAAATTAAATAATTTCCAAGTATTAAAAAAAGTAAAATAATTGGAGCTAAAATTATTCTAGCAATTGTTATCAAATTAATTAAATTAACCATTTTTATACTTTTTTATAATCTGTAAGGCTATTTTCTCATTTATACCCTTAACAGTCATTAAATCTTTCAGGGAAGCTAATCTTATATTTGCGATACTTTTAAATTTTTTAAGAAGTCTTTTCTTTAAAATATTACCTATACCTTTGATATCATCTATTTCAGATTTAGTTATTTGACCTCTTTTCTTTTTTCTTTGAGCTTGAAGTGCAAATCTATGAGATTCATCTCTTATTTCCTGCAATAGCAAAAATGCCTTAGAGTATTTATCTAACTCAAGAACTCCACTTTTTCCAATAATG
>MDSV01024369.1_pt1 | contig 13022 bp, 19 predicted proteins | sample 810851 | NCBI WGS metagenome assembly MDSV01 (sample SAMN05326640, study PRJNA326480) | marine metagenome | isolation source: seawater | place: Atlantic Ocean: North East | collected 2012 | reverse complement strand
TATGAAAAAGCTAGAAGCAAGAGATCTTAAAGATTTAAACTTGTTAAAACATTACCGTATAATACGCAAATGGGCTTGTAAAAACAACGACTTAACAGACGCTGACTTAGAACTGCTTATATATTTAGACTGTATTGATTTGTTTAGAAAAAAAGATTTTGAAAACGGTACCTATGCTTATAGCTGGGATAATAGACGTTGGAATAAACTTTTAAAAAACAATTGGATAAAAGTTTGGAGAAATAGAAACAGAACAACTCAACTGTACAATATATATACAGTTACGTTTAAAGGTAAAACATTAATAAATAGAATATATAGAATATTACTAGGTGAAGATGATATACCTACTAGCGAGCGTAGAAATAAGATAATTAAAGGTGAAAGCTACATGGACAAAGTAATGAGTGAGGCTATATACCTTGTAAATAAAGATAAAAATAGATAACTATGCCACAAAAAGGATTTGAAGCATTTACTCCATCACATAACTATCAAGTTTTAAGTGATGAAGCTGCTCACAACATGGGAGCCGTGTACGCCGACGTGTATGCTAGGAAAAAACAAAATGAATTTATGGATAATCAAATAAAAAAGTTTTCAAAACCTGTTACAGGCAATATAGCTGATGGTGTATTAGCTATGACTAAAGGCCATAACTCACCTATTAAATTTATGGGTGGTTTAGTTGGAGCGGCTTCAAGTTTAATGGGTGGATCACAAGGTTTAGGTTCTATGGCTGGAGCAATGGGCATGCTTGGCAATGGTATTCGAAGCGGAGGAAATGTTGCTGGAAATGCTATGCATATGGCGATGCACTCTAAGTTAAATAAAAAATTAGAATCACTAGGAGCTGGTACTAACGAATTACAAGAACCAGAAACTAATCCAATTGAAAGTGTAGTTGACCAAGCTAATATAGCGCCTACAGGCAACGTGGTAGAACAAGGTGCTATTGGGCAGTATAATCCAGCAACAATGAGTTTTAACAATACACAATAACAAATATATAATTATGGGAGATATGAGAAACAAACCTAGCGTTGGTATAAGTCCAGCTAAGTCTACAAAAATTCCTGCAAAAGGAAGCAACTCACAAGTGGGTAGCACAGCTGTATGGGACGGACCGCATAAACCAAAAGGGCCTTTTATTAAAGGGTCTAGTAGCGGATCTGACGGCATAGCTTTATTAGCTAAAAATGCCCCATCTTACATAGCCGGACCTATAACTAAAATTGCTGGCTGCGAAAGTTGTTAGCATGAAAATAAGTAAGCATATAACTTATGCAGAATCAATACACTCTAATACGGCTAAACGTAAAGGTATTGATAACACACCTAGCCCGGTTCACGTGGAAACGATGCAGCTGACGGCTAAAAAAATATTTGAACCATTAAGAGAGTGGGTTGGCGGACCAATAAAAGTTACCAGCATGTTTAGGTCTGCAGCTTTAAACGAAGCTATTGGTGGGGCAAAAAGTTCACAACATATGAAGGGCCAAGCAATGGACCTAGACGATGTATATGGTTATAAAACAAACGCGGAGATGTATCATTGGATTAAAGAAAATTTAAACTTTGATCAATTAATATGGGAGTTTGGAACGGATACTAACCCTAATTGGATACATGTTTCATATGTAAACGATGAAGATAATAGAAACAGATGCTTAAAGGCATATAAAGAAAATAGTAAAACAAAATATAAAGTAATATAATATGGGAAACTTCAGTACACCATTCATGATGAAATCACCGATAAACGCTGGATGCGCTAAGTCCGATGGAGGGCCTGGGTGTGTACAAAAAAGAGGTGGAGAATATGTAATAATAAATAATAAAAAACCTGGCAATCAAGTTTGGAAAAGTGGATTTTCCTCTAAAGCCAAAGCTAATGACGCTTTAGCAGGTTATCACGCAAACAAATAAAAACTAAAAAATGGGAAAATTTGATCACATGATGGCCTATGATAGGTCAGAAATTAATAGACTAAAAAAAGATATTCATTACGATGACAAAGCTAAAAAGCATCATGAAGGTGTAGTTAACTATGGCAAAGCAGGTGATGATCCAATAAGAAATGTAAACAAAGGTTACTCTGCTGATAAAGTTGGTAAACCAGTAACAGGTGGAGGAGTATTACAAAGCAGATCACCTATTATGAATAGAATGAGTGGTTTTGAAAAAGGCGGTGAAATAATGAATCTTACTTCAGAAGCTCATAAAGATAAATTAGTAAAGAACGCTTCTAATCCTGGTTTTGCAGCTGCAATAGCTAAAGAACCTATAATGTTAAAAACAAATCAAGATGGTGGAGACACTGGTAAAGATTATGGAGCAGCTTCTAAGCAAATACAAAAATTAGGAAAATAATAAGTTATGGCAATAAGTGGAAACGACCAATTAGTAGTTTATGATCCGTTAGTACAATTAAAAACTGCTAAAACTGGTAAAAATAATGTTAGCACGCCTTATACTGTAAATGAATTAAGAACTCAAATAGTAGGTACAGGTGTAGAAAAAAAAGTTGCTGTATACAACTCAAGTGGTAATTTAGAACCAAACAGCATATTATCTGTAGAAAGTGATCATGTTTTAAACACTGGAACTTACGCTGTAGGTTCTAGTTTAAATACTGCACCAGCATCTGCTTCAGCTGCAGGAGTAAAAGGTCATATTAAATTTACAGCAGACGCTATATATGTTTGTGTTGACACTGATACTTGGAAAAAAGTAGATATAGCTACATTCTAATGAAAGATTATATACAAAAACCAAAAGGCTTTGGTGATACTCTAGCTAATGGTTTTAAAATGATTGGTGTAGATAAACTAGCTGACAAGTACTCTCAAGTTACAGGTAAAGACTGTGGCTGTAGTAAAAGGCAAGAAAAACTAAACAATTTAATACCTTACAAATAATGGCTTTTAAAATTAATGCGCCTTACGATAGAGACAGAATGAATCAACCGGTTTATTTTGCTAATTTAGAAGAAGGCGTATTGGGTAAAACAAACAACAATGCTAGTGTAGTATTAGACGAAGGTCTTGCAGTAGAAGACCAAGCTAAAGTTGAAGCTCACGAAGGTATTCATGTAGATCAAATAAAAAGAGGTGATTTATCGTATGACGATGAAAATGTATATTGGAAAGGTGAAACATATTCAAGAAGTAAAATGAACGAAGGCGACGCTACCCTACCGTGGGAAGCTGAAGCTTATAAGAACGCGTAATTATGGGAAATATAAATAAAAAATTTAATCTAAGATCAACGTTTAAGCCTGCTAAACAAAAACAAGAAGCTTTACTTGCTAAATCTCCGTTGTACAATTTAGGAAAGCCATCGCCACTAAACCATGATTATCCTGCTAGACACAAACATAGAAACATTACACAAAAAAAATCAGAGGGAAGAGGTTTTGAATCAGTAGAAGGAACTGACAATGAATTTATGTTAATTGACGAGCAAGAATTACAACCAATAGAAGACTATGGTAATAGTAGGTTTTATGACAAAATAGTAATAGACAAAGATGGAAATGAAACCTCAGCTAATCAGCAGATTTCAGAGTACGCTACTCAACTATCTAATATGTATAATCAAGGTGGTATAACAGGTGGTACGTTTGGAGGTATTACAGCAGATAAAAATGTAACTGCAAAGCCATTGTCTATTAATATTAGAAAACAAATGTATAAGGGTCCAAAAGTTACAGGGTCTATATTTGGTAGATCAAATGTTAGCGTACCAAGTTCACAGCAAATAGGGTTTACACAACCAGAGTTAGCAGTAGATGGTCAAGGTCAACCAATATATAACTATGATACTGAATCTTACGAGTACGTTGGTGGTCAAGCACCAGTAATACCTGAAAATCAAATGACTCCACAGCAAGTTGAAGAACTTTTAAGACAAAGTGGAGGTTATATAAATTTCAACCCAGAGACTGGAATGCTTGAAGGAGGTACTGGAGGCGCTATAGATCCTAATTCACCAGCCGCATCAGGTAGAAGTTCTGTTTATGGTTATACAGCCCGTGGACAAGAAGAAATATCTCCAGCTGCTACAAACTTTTATCAAGCAACAAGTGGCGGAAGAGGTACGTCTAGATACATACAACCAGGAAGTGTTGAATATTCTAATTATTATACAGATGATGACTACATGACAAATGTAAATGCTGCTAAAGCAGAAAAAGCAAAAGGAATTGCTTCTAATTATCAAAACGCTTTTGAAAGGTCAGGTTGTAATAAATCCGCTGCTGCAGCCCGTAGTAGTAAATGTAGAGAATACCAACGTCTAATAAATCAGTATAGCAGTCAAGCAGGACTCTAACAAATAAAATTTAAAAAATGGCATTTAATATGAAATTAGGAAGCCGAACAGGTTTCAAGTCACAAATAAACTCACCGGTAGGTATGTTAAGAGGCCACAGCTCTCCTATTAATGCTGTTACAGATCCTGCAACAGGTAACCCTTGTGTTCCAGCAAATCAACCAAATCCACAAGGATTACCTATATGTGGTGAAAGAAGACCTGTAGGGGAAAAAACAGATGTAAGCGAAGAGATAATAATAAGAGATGGAAAGCAGTATAGGGTAATAAAATCAGAACAAGATTTTGAAACACCGGATATGATTCCTGGAAATCCAGGTCAAGGTGATATTGTTGAACAAGAAAGACCGTCAAGTGGTGGACCAGGTGCTTGTGATTTATATGAAAAAGGTGATAACTTAGGCCAAGATAAAGACGCGTGTAGAAGATATAAAGAGCATGAAGTAAAAATGGGTGAAGATCCATGTTATCAATATAGAGCAGGAAGAAAAAGTTGCCCAAATCCAGCAACTCAAACATTTAGTGTTGAAGGAAATCAATGTGTTTGTAGAGAAAATACTCCATCTTCTCCAGCAGATGATCAGTTTAATGTATTAGAAGAAACAGACGTAACAACTAGAGAAGAATTAATTCCACCACCTCCACCACCAGGAGGGTTTGGAGATCTTGGTACAACGGGAGGTAGAAAAAACAGGGGAGGTAAATTTAAATTTGAACTTCCAACTATTGATTTAAGCATGATAAATCCAGCTAATATAATTTCAAAAGTTGGAGATGTTGTATTTACAAAAAGTGGTAAATGTAAAGCCGGCTGCGCAACAAATGCCCCAAGATAATGCCAAAGAAAAAATTTAGTGAAACGAAAGTAGGACAGTTTTTATCTAAAGCTGCTCCAGGTATACTAGGCACTGTCGGTGATGTATTACCAGATAACGGTGTACTAGGTGTAGTAAAAAATTTAATTTCAAAAGAAGAGTCATTACCTGCTGAAGACAAAGAGAAGGCAATGAAGCTTTTAGAAATGGATATAATAGAGATGCAAGAGGTTTCAAAGCGCTGGGAAAGTGATATGAAATCTGATTCATGGCTTTCAAAAAACACAAGACCTATGTCTTTAATATTTTTAACTATATCTATGGTTGTATTAATATTATTAGATAGCTTTGAGTGGAGCTTTATGGTTTCAGCAGGCTGGGTTGATTTATTACAAACATTACTAGTTACAGTTTATGTAGCTTACTTTGGTTCACGAGGTGCAGAAAAATTTCAAACAATTAAAAATAAAAAATAAAAATGTCAATTAAGCAAACAAACGCAGGAAATAATATAACAGAAATAGGTAGTTTTATTACCTTAGCAAAAGAAATAGATCCGTTATTTGGATTCAAATTATTAAACGGTGCTGAGCTTAATGTTAGTGGTACTTCCGCTGGATACACTGTAGCAGCGACGTATGAAATAACCCCAAGTGGAGGCACTTATAATGGTGACGCTAACTTTCTTGTTACCATGAGTGGAGGTGCTGTTACTAAAATAGCTGTGGTTGGAGGTTCAGCAGTAGAATCAGCTAGTTTAGTTGGTGAAACTGTAGTTTTTGACGAAGCAACATTACAAGCTTCTTTTGGAGGAGGAACAGGTTCTGCAACAGGAACAGTAGCATCGGCTGACGAAACAGAGGTAACAGAAGTTGCATTAGGTGGAAATCCTAACAACGGCATGGGATTATATGTAGGTACAGGTGGTGAAGTGCAGGTCAAATTAAAAGGCATGTCTAGCTTTATTAGTTTTAAAAATATACAAAACGGAGAGTTTTTACCTATACTAGCAATAGCAATTAAAAAAGTAAGCGGGGGCGCAACAAACCTAGTAGCATTTATATAAACACTTTACACACTCGATTATATGCCTATAATTAGCAATTATCCTTATGATACAAACGTTCAGGACAACGATGCTTGGATAGGCACAGACGGTGGCAATATGTCCACCAAGCAGTTCAAAGCAATTGAAGTAGCTAATTATCTTAACATAAAAGGTAAAATATCTATATCGGGTCAAATGGTTTATAAACTAGAATCAGACTCAACAAAAGCGGTTGCAGGAGATTTTTATGGACCTAGTACTGGTAGTTTATTTGTAAACACAACAACTTTATATTTAAATATAAAAGATAGACAAGGGTCTAACGTAGTAAGCTTTTTAGAATACTTAGTTGGTAGTCAAATATTAATAAGCGAGCAAAACGCTTTAGAAAATTTTGGACATTATACTATAAGTTCATACACACAGGACCCAAACGATAATCAATTTTATATATTATCATTAACAAATATAGGTGGTAACGGTGCTTTTAAAGATCAAAAGTATTATAATTTTGCAACGTTTAATTTATCTTCTTCCCCTGGTGGAGGAGGAACATTTACGTTTACTCAAGCTGTACCAGCTGATACGTGGACTATAAACCACAATTTAAATAAAAAACCGTCAACAACGGTTACTGATAACGCAGGTACAGTGCTTTATCCAAACATAGAATATTTATCACTTAACACAATAGAATTAACATTTGCAGCAGGTGTTGACCCATCATTTGGTGGTGTTTCAGGATTTGCGTATTTAAACTAAAAAAAAATGGCATTAAATTTTTACAACACGGTCGACTTACAAGAAAATCAGTTATTAAGAGCGGCTATAAATAACGTATCAGGAGAACCAGCTGATGGTGCTCGTGGTGAATTAATATATGATTACGCAACTGGAGTAAACAAATTAAAGGTTTGTACAACAGCTTCTACAAGTAGCTCTAATGCTGTTTGGGCAATAGTAGGTGATGGAACAGGTGTTGATTCAGTTAGTGGTGTAGAACCTATATTTATAGGAGGAACAGCCGCTGATCCTACTGTTAATTTAAGATATACAGCAACTGCTTCACAAACAAACTTTATAGATAAAGCTACAAGCGGTGGAAGCGTTGTCACAGGTAGTGATAGATTAATATTCAGTGATCAATCTCTGACTAATAATGTTGTTAAATACGCAACGGTATCTGATATTGTAGCTTTAGCACCACAAGGAGATATTACATCAGTTGAAGCCTCTAGTGCAGATAATAGATTAGGTATAGCAATAGATACTGGTACTGATACTGGTCCTACTCCAAAAGTTGGTGTTGATATTATAGGCCAAACAAAAGAAACTAGTTTAGCTGATGATGATAGTGTTTTATTTTATGATTTAAATCAAACAAAAAATTTAAGATTTGAACTTAGTGATTTAAAGTCTTATATTGGAGCTGGTGATGTAGAGGGTATAGATGCTGGTGCTGGTATTGTAGTTAATGATGCGGCAACAACTACACCTGAAGTTGCTGTGCTATACACGGGTGCAACTAATGTTGTTCAATCAGCAAGTGATGCTGAAGGAAGTGCTATAGCAACTACCGATGTAATACTTTATTCTGATAGTAATGCTAGTGATGCTGTTAAAAGAGGTTTAGTTTCTGACTTACCTTTTTCAACATCTACTTATACTAAGTGGATTTTAAAAGATAATCAAAGCACACCGGTATCATCAGATGTTGATTCAGGTGATACAGTAATTGTAGCTGGTGGAACAGTAATAAACAGTGCGGTTACCATGTCAACAGGTTCTCCGCGTACAGTAACAATTAATCATGATGATTTAACTGTTACTACAACAGATGGAGGTGCTGATTCTCCTGGATATGGTGGAAGTATTACTGTTGTAACCTCAGTTACAGGAACATCACAAGGTCACCTTGACACAATAACAACAAAAGATTTAACACTACCTGCATCTGTAAATACTACATATGCTTTAGATAAAGCCGCTAATGATAATACTTTAATTTTATCCGCTGATGGTTCAACTCAAGACAGTATAGAGTTTACTGGAACAGCAAGTCAAATAGATATAGATGTAGCTAGTGAAGACGCATATACGTTTAGTTTTCCAAGTACTGGATTTACTGCTCCAGATGGTTCAGTAGCAACAACGCAATCTTCAGGAGACAACAGTACTAAATTAGCTACAACAGCTTTTGTTCAAACTGCTTTAACATCTGCATTAAAATTTGTTGATGGATTTAATGCAAATAGTGGGGATTTAGATTCTAGTGCAAGTGATTTATATACAGATCTAGATGTTACTGTAGGGGATTTCTTTGTAGTAACTACACCAGGTAATTTCTTTGGAAATGCATCTACGCCATTAACAAATGGTGACCAAGTTATATGTATTGAAACTACAGCGGCTGGAAGTGTTCAAGAATCTGATTTTGTAGTTGTTCAGTCTGATACAGATTTAGCAACATACGCAGCTCCAGGTTTAGCAAATGTAAACATTGGTGATGACGCAGACTCTTCTCAAGTTCCTTCTGGTTTTGTTGGTAGCACAAACGGTACTGCAACAGGTGGACCTTTACAAATCGTATATAATGGCGGGACAGCTATTTTATCATCAAGGTTAGCAACTAGTTCTTTAGTTGGTTTAGGTAATGTAGTTGCTGGATCAGGTATAGGTATATCTTATAGCAATGGTACAGCTACAATAACTAACTCAGCTCAATCTGAATCTAGGTTTAAGAAAGTTAGTTTAAATAGTGGTTTGTCTTACGTAAGCGCCTCTTCAAGTGGAGGAGTAACAACCTTTGAAGTTGACGTCACTAGTAGTTCTGTTCTTGGAAGTGGTACGGATCCTATGGATGTTAAATGTGAAATTGTAAAAGTTAGTGATGGTGAAACAGTTTTTGCTGAAATAGATAGAGACACATCAGGAACTAAAATAAGATTTAAATTTGTAGAACAACCTTCTGGAACACAATGGGCTGATAGCACGTTTAATGTTCTTATGGTTAACGTAGGTTAATAAAAAAATAAATGTCAATTAAATTTTATAATCAGCTAGATATAGAGTCAGCTTCAAATCAAATAGCATATAGCTCAACAAGCACCACTGTAACATCGTTGCTTTTAAATAATAGCGGCACTGGTGATGCTAGTTTACTTATTGATGCTGGAGATAAATATATTCTTGGAGTAGATAACAGCACAGGTCTTTTTAGAATAGCAAGTGGATCAGCTTTGGGTACAAGTGATATTATATCATTAAAATCCAATGGATTAATTGTGCTTGATCAGTATGGAGGAGGAAGCTATACAGGTACTGAAAAATATAACTTACAAGTAGATAGTAGTGGAAATATAATTGAAACAGACGCTATTAGTGACGCTGTTATATCTGGAACAGGAACAGCTAATCAAGTACCTAAATTTCAAAGTGATCACGTTCTTATTGATTCAGGTCTTGAAATAGACGCATCTCAAAATGCAACTTTTCCAGGAACAATAAACTTATCTAGTAATAAAAGTGTAGCTTGGCCAGGTGGTTCTATAAGAGCCGAAGGCAATACACTTAAATTAGTTGCAACTGATTTAATACAGTTACAAGATCCTACTCAAATATATTTTGATGGTGGGGGTAATCCTATAGGTTTAGATATACATAACTCAGGAACAGCTACTGGTGATGATGCGAAAATAACATTTGAAACTCAAGGTCAATATGATTATATAATAGGTATTGATAGAAGTGCTTCCGAGTTTAAAATATCTCGTTCTGATGCTTTTGGAACAAATGATGTTATTTCATTAGATGGTAGTAGTAATGCAACTTTTGCAGGAGATATAGCTGTTGGGCCAAAAAGCAACGCAACAGTGCAAGTTTCAGAAAGTGGTAATTCAACAGTAAAAATGTTGGCGGGTAGTGTTGGTAGAGTTGGTACTTATAGTAGTCATAATTTAAATTTAATGGCTAATAGTAACACTGTATTAACATTAGATACTTCACAAAATGCAACTTTTGCAAGTGATATATATATGCCAAATGCTCTTTATCATACTGGTGATGCTGACACTTATTATTCGTTTTCAGGATCTGATGCAATTCAAGAAAGCGCTGGTGGTGACAAAGGATATTCTCATACAAAAAATGTAATAACACTAGGTCCTACTGGTGCTAGTACTAGTACTTTGTACTGTGATCTTGCTAATAGAAAAGTAGGTTTTAGAACTGAAACTCCAGGATCTGCTTTTGATGTTAATGGAACAATAAGAGTAAGAAACCAATTAAACGTAGGACATACTACTGAACAAAACTTATATGTAGACGGTAATGGTTCTGCGGGTGGCAAATATGTTAAAATGGGTAATTACGGTCAAGGTAATTATTTTGGTATATCAACTAATATTAACCAACCTAAATACGTAGCGGCATATGGTAGCGCTGGTAAAATGGTTGAAGAAAGACGTATTATTACTATTAAATTATCAGGTAATGCTTTTTCTAATTTATCAAGTACTGGTACAACTTTGATAGCCGCGCCTGGAACAAACAGTATTATATTACCTTACGAAATACTTATTTATAAAAGTGCTGGGACAACAGGGACTGGTTGGCCATCTAACAACCCTAGCTCTGGAGCTGAAATAGGTTTTTGTCAAGGAAACTCTATTAACTGTAGCCTTACAAATGCTTTTGATGCAGTTTGGAAATTACCCCGTGCTTTAGTAACTCAAACAGGAACTTGGTTTTGGTCAAGAAGTAACGCTACTTTAAATGAAGTAGGCGCAAACACTTATCAATTAAACAAAGCTTTAGTTCTTAGATCAGCAACAAACCTAACAGCTTTACCAACAGCTTCCTGGTATGTTCAAATAAGATATGTTCAAATGAATTACACAGCCGGTCTGGTCAACAATGTAGATATAAATAAGACAAGTAACGGTTAAAGTAAAAATCACTAAAATTAAGTAACTATATAGTTATAAGTAAATTAATATAAATCAAATTAAATTAAAATGGCAAAATCAAAAACAAAAGAACAAAAAATTACAAAAGAAGAACTAGATAATATTGTATCTCAAAACACAGAGTACACTAAAATAGTAAATCAAGTAGGTTTGTTAAACATAGAATCTTGTAGGTTAGTAGATGTATCAAAATCTATAGCTAATACTATAGAAGCTTCAAAAAAAGAACTTGAAACTAAATATGGTCCAGTAAATATTGATCTTCAAACAGGTGAATACACTAAAATAGAAAAATCAAAAGAAAAATAAAATGGATTCTGTTATAAGAAAAATTAGCATAGGTGCTGATTATAAAAACGAAGCAATGCATTATTCTGTTGGTCAACAAGTTTACGGAGGACATGTTATTGAAGCTATATTGTTAGATAATTCTGATTTTTCTTATAACATTTATATACAAAAAAATAATGAGGTTTTGCCTTGGAAAAAATTTAATTCTAACATGGCAATATCTTTAGAGTATGATTTAGAGTATTAAATGAAAAGTATAGAAGAATTCGTAGTTTCACCTTTAACAAAAAGATACGAAAATGAAGTAGATGTTGAAGGTGTAAAGCTAATAACTAATGCTAGTATAGAATCATATAAGCATGTTAGTAATTTAGCTAGAGTAGTAAGTACTCCAATTATTAATAATACAAATATAAAAACCGGTGATATAATTATAATACACCACAATGTGTTTAGAAGGTTTTATGATATTAGAGGTAATGAAAAAAATAGTAAATCTTTTTTTAAAGATAATTTATTTTTTTGTAAAGAGGATCAGATATATTTGTATAAAAATAAAAATAACTGGAGATCAGTTGGTGAAAGATGTTTTGTAAAACCTTTAAAAAACAAAAACGATTTAGAGGTTAATAAAATATTAAACCATATTGGTATATTAAAATATAGTAATAACTCCTTAGAAGCGCTAGGATTAAACCAAGGAGCGCTAATAAGCTTCCAACCTAACTCTGAATTTGAGTTTGTTGTTGATAAAGAGTTTTTATATTGTATGAAATCTAATAATATTGTTGCGTATCATGAATATCAAGGACACGAAGAAGAATATAATCCAAGCTGGACAAATAGCGGTTAAAGAACTTATAAAGGTTGCAAAAGAACCTATTATAGATTTTGGACCTGATATTTCAGCAGACAGATTAAAAAATGCTGCAGCTACAAAAAAGCTAGCTATATTTGACGCTTTTGAAATACTAGAACGTATAAGAGATGAGCAAGACATGTTGGATAATAAACCTAAACAAGAGGTAGCGAAAGAAAAAACCTTTAAAGGTTTTGCAGAAAGAAGATCTAAGTAATGTATAAGCAAAACTTATATAAAATAGTTAACGACCAAATAAAGCCTAAAATTTTAAAAAAAAATAATAGGTATAAAAAATGGGAGTACGGTTATAACGAAGAGCATGATATTGTTATTATTTCTAAAACTGGAAAAATAGGTGATATATATGAAATACAGAATATTAAAATAGCTTTACCTTTAGTAGAAAAAGACAATATATATAAACACGAAGATAATAAATGGGCTAAGATTCCATATCCTAAACAATTAAGTAGAATTAAAACAGTGTTCGACTGGAAAGAATATCCTGAGGACTTTAAAGAAAAATGGTATGATTACATTGATAAAGAGTTTACCCGTAGGGAGGAAGGTTTTTGGTTTTATAACAAAGACAATCCTACTTACCTTACTGGTACTCATTACATGTACTTGCAGTGGAGTAAGATTGATGTCGGGGCACCAGACTTTCGGGAGTCAAATAGATTATTCTTCATTTTCTGGGAAG
>MDSV01216649.1_pt1 | contig 13023 bp, 8 predicted proteins | sample 810851 | NCBI WGS metagenome assembly MDSV01 (sample SAMN05326640, study PRJNA326480) | marine metagenome | isolation source: seawater | place: Atlantic Ocean: North East | collected 2012 | reverse complement strand
TAAGGTTATGGAAGTTCTTATTCAACACGGTTATCAAATATTTCCAATCAATCCTAATGAAGAAGGAAATTTTATTTTAGGGCAGTTATGCTATACGGATCTAAGTTCTCTTTCTGAAAAGATTGATATGGTTGACGTTTTCAGGGCTGAGGACGCTGTTATTGGAGTAACTAAAGAAGCAATCCAAATAGGAGCAAAAGTCCTTTGGACACAATTAGGTATTATTAATGAAGAGGCTTCGGAATTAGCAAAAAAAGCTGGTCTAAGAGTTATCATGAATAGATGCCCAAAAATAGAATTAGCAAAACAATATTAGATTAGTAGAAAAAAATAGCTTTTAATAGATCAGCCATGAATGAGAATTTAAACATATTAATTAAAGAAAAATCTGATAGAGGAGTATTACGTCTTATCATGAATAACTCAGATCAAAAGAATCCTTTATCTGAGAGCATGATGAGCCAGCTAATGGAAGAGATTGAAGTCGCGTCTTCAGATCAATCCATAAGAGTTATAGTGCTAGCAGCAAATGGAAATGTATTTTCTTCTGGACATGATTTAAAAGAAATAACTGCCGCTAGAGATGAAGAAGATGGTGGCGAAGTTTATTTTAAAAACCTTTTTGATTCTTGTTCTGCATTAATGCAATTAATAGTGAATGCACCACAACCAATTATTGCTGAAGTTGATGGAGTTGCTACAGCTGCTGGTTGTCAATTAGTTGCAAGTTGTGATCTTGCTATTGCTTCTCATGAATCTAAGTTTGCTACACCTGGGGTAAATCTTGGTCTTTTTTGCTCTACGCCTATGGTTGCTCTTTCTAGGAATGTTAACAAGAAAAACGCTATGGAAATGCTCCTTACTGGCGATTTTATCAATGCTGATAGGGCTAAAGAAATAGGACTAATCAATAGTATAGTTCTAAAGGAAAAACTAACCTTAGAAGTAGACAGGTTAGCCGAAAAGATAGCTAGCAAATCAATGATGACGGTATCAACTGGCAAGAAAGCTTTTTATGCTCAAGTTGAAATGGATTTATCTGAAGCTTATAAATACACGTCTAAGACCATGACAGATAATTTATTAAAACGTGATGCAAAAGAAGGCATCAATGCGTTCTTAGAAAAAAGATCACCTGATTGGAAAGATAAGTAATTTAATTTTTAAGCTCTCTCAAGCCACGGAAGTTCAACTGTTGTTGCAATGAGCTCTTTCTCTGGAGAAGAGATAACTATTTCTTCTCCACTTTTAGCATGCTCAATATTTAAAATCGTATAACATATATTCTTATCAAGTCTTGGTGAGTAAACCAAAGCATTCATAGACCCAACCGTCTTGCCATCAATTGAAACGGGCCAATGTTCTTCATTAAAGACTTTTATGGGATCGCCTTGAATCTCAGCCCCCATTAATTTCTTTGCAGGGCCTTTAAGGCTTATCTTACGTAAAGCCTCTTTACCTATGAAATCATCTTCTTGATCAAGATCAACCATTCGATCTAAACCAACCTCATAGGGGTTGTTTGTTCTATCTATGTCCGCTAAGTAACTCAGTATTCCGCCTTCCAGTCTTAGAATGATATTTGGTGAACCTGCGCTGACATTGAGATCTTGACCTGCTTGCCAGAGAATTTCCCACAACTCATCCCCCATGGAGTGGTTTTGAAGAAAAATTTCATAACAAAGCTCTCTGCTATAACCCATTCTTGCAATAACCAAGGGAATTCCATCATGATTTACTTCCTTAAACTTATAAAAACCCAGATCATTCACCCATTCTCCAAAAACCTTGACCATCAATTTTGTTGAATTTGGCCCTTGGACTTGGAGCGGAGATACATCGGGTTCATGGATGTCTGCATTAAATTTATATCCCGCTGCTATAGCCTGAACCCATAAGAGAGCATCTCCATCAGCCAGAGAAAACCAATAGCAATCTTCATCAATTTTCAGCATAACTGGATCGTTGACGAATCCTCCCTCAAAATCTAGCAATGGAGCATACATTGCCTGTCCCTTTGAACATTTTTTTATATTTCGAGGAGTTAAAAACTGTGACAATGCTTCAGCATCAGGACCTTTAATTTGAACTTGACGCTCGACTCCCACATCCCACAACTGAACGCCATTCAGCAGGTTTTTGTAATCTTCAGCGGTTCCTTGAAAACTGGCGGGCATATACATGTGGTTATAAACTGAAAAAGCTTGAGCTCCATATTTTAGGGCAGAGTTAAAGTAGGGTGACTTCCTCACACGAGGGCTAAAAACTACTTGAGATGTTTTGTACATGATAAAAAATTTCGAGAATTATACTTATTAAAAAAAAATTCTGAACTAATAAATCACAACTGAACGAATACTTTCCCCTGCATGCATTAGATCAAAAGCTTTATTAATATCTTCTAGTTGCATGGTGTGAGTGATCAAATCATCAATATTTATTTTCTGATCCATATACCAATCCACAATCTTTGGTACATCAGTTCTGCCTCTAGCTCCACCAAAAGCAGTGCCTTTCCAAGAACGACCTGTGACCAATTGAAAGGGGCGAGTAGAAATTTCTTGGCCTGCTCCTGCTACACCGATTATATAAGATTCGCCCCAGCCTTTATGACAACACTCAAGAGCTTGACGCATCACATCTACATTGCCAATACATTCGAAGCTATAATCCACACCGCCTGTGATTTGGATAATTCGATCTACAACATTATCAACTTCCTTAGGGTTGATGAAATCTGTCATGCCAAAGTTTTTTCCTAACGATTCTCGATTAGGGTTAACGTCAACACCAATAATTCTGCTTGCGCCAGCCAGTTTGGAGCCCTGAACAACATTCAGGCCAATGCCTCCAAGACCAAATACTGCCACAGTAGAACCCTTTTCTACTTTAGCCTGAAAAATAACAGCACCTATCCCTGTTGTAACACCGCATCCGATGTAACAGATCTTGTCAAAAGGAGCATCTTCACGGACTTTTGCTAAAGAGATCTCTGGTATTACGGTATATTTCGAAAAAGTCGAGCAGCCCATGTAGTGCATTAAAGGTTTTCCATTTAGAGAAAAGCGGCTCGTTCCATCGGGCATCACGCCTTGACCTTGGGTTTCTCTAACGGCTTGACAAAGATTAGTTTTAGGATTTAAGCAATATTCACACTTCCGACACTCCGCTGTATACAGAGGGATTACGTGGTCACCAGCTTTGAGAGTTGAAACACTTGGACCTACTTCTATTACTATTCCTGCTCCTTCATGACCAAGAATAGAAGGAAATAGTCCTTCTGGATCTTGACCGCTTAAAGTAAAAGCATCTGTATGGCAAACACCGGTAGCTTTTAGTTCTACTAGCACCTCGCCTTCTTTTGGGCCCTCTAGATCAACATCGCATATCTCTAAAGGTTTGCCAGCTTCAAAAGCCACAGCGGCTTGTGTTTTCATTAATCTAAACTCACAGTGATTTTAAAAACTTTTCATTTCTTATCTACTTTTTAAACTTAGCTGCTTCTTCTGAACCACCCGTCGCTGTCCCTTTGGTGTAAGAATGAGCCCCCATGCCTGCAAGGTCTCCGTCTTGAACAATTAAATATTGGTTTCTTATCTCTTCACCATCAAAGAAGCCCTCCAATATCTCTCTAACTCCATCAGCATATCTTGCTTGAGCCGATAAAGAAGTTCCAGATGTGTGCGGAGTCATTCCATGATGTGGCATTGATCTCCAAACGTGATCATTCGGTGCTGGTTGAGGGAACCAAACATCTCCTGCGTACCCACTTAACTGGCCAGATTCTAATGCTCTTACAATAGCGTCCTTATCGCAAATCTTTCCTCTTGCTGTATTAATGATATAGGCACCGGGTTTGCATTTACTAATTAACTCATCGTTAAATAAATGCTCTGTTTCAGGATGAAGAGGGCAACTTATGTTAATAACATCACAAGCTGCAACTAGAGATTCAACTGAATCATGATAGGTCAGATTCAGCACTTCTTCTTGATCCGGAGTTAATCTGTGTTTATCAAAATAATGTAAATGCACATCAAACGGATGCATTTTTCTTAACATGTCATAACCAATACGACCTGCAGCAATTGTGCCCACATGCATGCCTTCTACATCATAAGATCTCTTAACGGCGTCAGCTATATGCCAACCTCCTTCATTCACTATCCTATGTTGATTATGATAATCTCTAACTAAGGACAGAATCATCATAACAATATGTTCTGCAACTGACCTTGAATTGCAGTAGGTCACTTCTACGACATCAATTTTATGATCCATTGCAGCTTGTAAATCAACATGATCAGAACCAATACCAGCAGTAATTGCCATTTTAAGATTAGGTGCACTTTCCATTCTTTCTCTTGTTAGATAATAAGGCCAAAACGGTTGTGAAATTACAATATCAGCATCAACTAATTCTTTATCTGCAACACAACCTTCTACATCTTTATCAGACGTAACCACCAGTGTGTGACCTCTTTCTTCTAAAAACTTTCTTAAACCCAATTCACCAGATACACAACCGAGCAGTTCGCCTGGTGTGAAATCTCTTCCTTTAGGACTTGGTAATGTCATACCATCAGGATATTTTTCAAGTTTAGGAAGCTCCTTTAACGGATAGCTTGAAGGCATTCCATCCTTTGGGTCATCATATAAGATACATACTATTTTCATCTATTTACTCCTATTTAATTTCAATCTTAATCTAAAATAAGCCTTGAATTAATCCTTTATCATCGACATTTATATTTTCTGAAGCTGGTATTTTTGGCAACCCTGGCATCGTCATCACTTCACCGCAAACGACCACTATAAATTCTGCACCTGCTGATAACCGAACTTCCCTGATTGGAACGTCATGTCCTGATGGAGCACCCATTAATAACGGGTCTGTTGAAAAGCTATATTGAGTCTTAGCCATGCATATTGGGTATTGACCAAATCCATCATCTTCTAATTTTTTAAATTGATTTCTTACCTTTTTATCAGCAATTATGTCTGAAGCACCATAAATATTTTGTGCTATGTATTGGGTCTTATCCCAAAGGGACATTTTATTTTCATATAAAGTTTTAAATTCAGCAGAATCTGAATCAGCAATTTTTGCAACCTCTTTTGCAAGATCCGCTGCACCTAAACCACCTTTTTCCCAATGAGATGAGATTTCGCATTGAACACCAATATTTTTACAATAATTAATGATTGCATCATGTTCTTTCTCTGTGTCAGTCATGTAGTCATTGATTGCAACAATAACAGGGACACCAAATTTTCCAATATTTTCAATATGCCTTTCAAGGTTCTTGCAGCCCATTGTAACGGCATCTACATTTTCTAATGCAAGGTCATCTTTTTTTATCCCGCCATGCATTTTTAAAGCTTTAGTGGTAGCAACTAAAACAACAGCGTCTGGTTTTAATCCTGATTTTCTGCATTTAATATCAAAAAACTTCTCTGCGCCTAGATCAGCTCCAAATCCAGCCTCCGTTACAACATAATCAGCAAGTTTTAAGGCCGCCTTAGTTGAAACAACAGAATTACAACCATGTGCTATATTAGCAAAAGGTCCACCGTGAACAAATGCAGGATTATTCTCAAGAGTTTGTACTAAGTTTGGTTGAAATGCATCTTTCAATAATGCGGTTATTGCTCCATCTGCGTTTAGCTGCTTTGCTCTTACAGGCTCATTAGATCTTGTATAGCCTATAACGATATTTCCTATCCTTTTTTGTAGATCATTAATATCTGGTGCTAGACAAAACACTGCCATAATTTCTGAAGCTACTGTTATATCGAAACCACTTTGTCGGGGTATGCCATTACCGGTCCCTCCTAGACCGCAAGTGATATCCCTTAAAGACCTATCATTCATATCAACTACTCTCTTCCAAGTAATTCTTCTAGGGTCAATATTAAGCTGATTATCCCAATGAATATGATTATCGATTAGTGCAGAGAGAAGATTATGAGCTGCTCCAATGGCGTGAAAGTCACCAGTAAAATGTAAATTGATATCTGTCATAGGTATCACTTGAGCATATCCACCTCCCGCAGCACCTCCTTTCATGCCAAAACATGGTCCTAAGCTTGGCTCTCTGAGACAAATCATTGCTTTCTTACCAATATGACAAAGGCCATCTACCAGGCCAACACTTGTAGTAGTTTTACCTTCTCCTGCAGGAGTAGGAGAAATTGCAGTAACTAAGATTAATTTACCGTCACTAAGGTCATTGAGTTTTTCATGATTAATTGAAAGATTAACCTTACACTTTAGTTTTCCATAATGCTCAAGATATTGATCACCAATACCTAACTGAGAAGCAACTGTATTAATTGGTTTTGCTTCTGCTTCTCTAGCAATCTCTATATCTGTTTTCAAAATAAACTCTCACAATATATCTATGACAAGCAAGACTATATATTATCTCAAAAGATTACAATTAGTTCTGAACTACTAGGAATCAATGTTTAAAGCGCCTTTAAACATTTTGGATAGAATATTAGTCGACATCTAATTAGCCTTAGTATTGACAATGGTAATTAGTTGGTTTAGAGAATATTGACAATGGTCATCAGTTTGGTATTGTCTGTAGACAAACTTATTATTAAGGGGGACTAAATAAATGTTTGAAAAGATTAAGAAACACTTTACCTTTTGCCTTTCAACGCTTGCTTTATTAAATGCATCTGCATTTAGTGGCTATTTGATGTCGCAAGCAGAATTGGAAGAAATTGTTGTTACTGCTCGAAAGAAAGCAGAAAGCTTACAAGACGTTCCGTTATCAGTATCGGCACTTCGAGAAAGTGATATAGACGAGCGAGGAATAAATACTTTTGAAGATTATTTATTGCAACTCCCTAGTGTAACTGCAGGAGGTTCTGGACCAGGAACAAGTACAATTTATATTAGAGGTCTTGCCTCCACAACGCCTAATCTCACTACAGCTGGTGTAGCAGGTTTAGCTCCAAACGTTTCATTTTATTTAGATGAGCAACCATTAGCTCAACCTGGAAGAAACTTGGATGTATATGCAGCAGACATGTCACGTATTGAAGTTCTATCCGGTCCTCAAGGAACCCTGTTCGGTGCTAGTTCTCAAGCTGGTGTTGTTAGAATGATCACTAATAAACCTGTGATTGGTGAATCAGCAACGAACGTAGAAGTTGAATCAAGGATGATGCCCGACGGAGATTCCGGAGGAAAAGTGGAATTAGTAACGAACATTCCTCTTGGCGATTCTACCGCAGCTAGATTTGTTGCCTACAGAGACAGAAAAGGCGGTTATATTGATCAAGTTCCAGGTTTGATCGATGCAAGTCAATCAGCCCGTTTCAGATCAGCAGGGACTGTAAGAGAAAATGGCCTCCCTGTTTCTTCATCTAGAGGAGGTTTCCAAGCAGGAGCCGATCTTTCAGGAGCTAATTTATTAAGTGCGGGTGCAATTATCAAAGATGATGCTAACACATTAACTTATCAAGGCTTCAGAGCAAGTCTAGCCCATGAAATTAATGAAAATTGGGATGCTCTAGTAACTGTAGCACAACAAACTATAGAAGCTGATGGTGTATTTTTTGTAGACCCCAATTTAGATGATCTAGAAATCCAAAGATACACTGATGATTCCATTGAAGATGAATTTGACAACATGAGCTTAACTCTTGAGGGTTCAATAGGTGATCTTGAAATAGTTTATGCAGGAGCATATACAGACAGAACAACAGATCAAATGGTTGATTACACTGATTACTTATTTGTTGGTCAGTATCTTCCTTACTATATTTGTGATTACTACGTAACATACACCAGTAATGCACCTGGTAACGTTCCAACAGGAACTTGTGGTGCTCCTAACTTATTGGTTGATTCAACTACAAAAACTGAGGTCACAACTCACGAATTCCGTATTAATGCACCGCTTAGCGACACTTCGAGCTTAACAGCAGGTGCTTTTTTCAGTGATCTTGAGCTAAAAGAGTTAAATTTATTTAATTATCCAGGTTCAGTAGGTAATGATATTACCTACGCAGCAAACTATGCTTTGACAGATACGTCAGTCTCTGGAGTAATTAATAATGCAAGCCCCGGTTGGTATTCAGCAGGGCCTTTCTCAGAACCAGTCATTTTCTTTAATGACATCAGGAGAACTGATAAGCAAAAAGGCGTTTTCGGAGAGTTGAGTATGGATCTGTCTGAAACTCTAGAACTCACGGTGGGTGCTCGTTGGTATGATATTGAAGTTGACTTTGAAGGTAGTGCTAACTCTTCTTTTTACAATGGATTTGGTGCTCCTGATACCCAACAATTTGGATCTAATTTATCAGCACAATATGCACCAGGAAATGCAAACGGCTATCCTGACAAGGCAGCATCAGATGGAGTTATTGGTAAAGCTACTTTAGCTTGGAATAAAAGTGAAGATGTTATGATGTATGTCACATGGTCAGAAGGGTTTAGGCCGGGTTTATTAAACCGACCTGTAGGCTCAACAAGTCCTGATGGGTCATATTCTGTCAAACCCGAAGTAAAATCTGATGAAGTTACAAATTATGAGTTTGGTTGGAAAGCTGTTCTTCAAGATGGTGCACTTAGATTTAATGGTAGTGTTTTCATGGTTGATATAAGTGGCTTACAAAGTACTATTTTTGATCCAAGCATTGTTAACTTATTCTTTTCTGATAACGCAGCTGACGCAGAGATATTAGGAGCTGAGGGCGACTTTGTTTATGTTACTGAAAGCGGTCTAATGTTATCTGGTGCTTTTTCTCTTTTAGATACTGAAATCACTAAGAGCTTAGTTCCTACCGATGATGTGGTTGTAGGTTCTGATTTAGCATTTGCTCCTGGATTCCAGGGCAACCTAGGTGCTAGAAAAGAGTGGGGAATGTCATCGGGTTACACGGGACATTGGGCAGCTCAATTCGTGCATTCAAGCAAAAGTTATTCTGACATCATGGCACCCAATAAAGCTACTCAAGCTTCTTATAGTTATGCCAATGTCAGAGCTGGCATCAGCGACGATTCTTGGATGGCAGAAATGTATATCAATAACATCACTGATGAAAGGGCTGAAATAAGTAACACCTTTGTCTTTGATAGGCCTCGTGTAGCCGTTATTAGGCCAACTACTGTTGGTGTTAGGTATAAGCGAAAGTTTTAACTTAGATATATAATTTTTAAAGGGAGCTAAGGCTCCCTTTTTAATTTTTTTTTAGAATTTAGATTTTATTATCTTTGTTAGACTGTGATTGAAATGAAAGAAGATCAATTAAATATAGACGAAACTACGCTGTCGGTAGACTTAATCGATGCTACGGAAGCTGTAAAAGACAGCAGGTTTGCAGATGCATTAAAATTACTAAGGATTATCCTTAAAGAACATCCTGACCATATAGACAGCCTATATCTAGCTGCTGTTTCAACGAGATATTTAAAAAAATTTGATGATTCAAAAAAATATATTGAAAACCTGATGTTCAATGCCCCAGATATGGGTCGGGCTTATCAAGAGTTAGGGCATCTTAATAGAGACATGGGAAATGAAGAGAAAGCTGTCGTGCATTATAGGCAGGCCTGCGAACTTAACCCGGCACTTTTGGCATCTTGGAATTCTTTATACAAATACTTTGTTAAAAATAAAAATAAACCAGCAGCTGATCATGCCCTTGAGCAAATCAAAAAATTACAATCTCTTCCTGGTGTACTTTTGTACATAGATCAGATTTTAAATGAAGGCAGGCTCGGCTTGGCAGAAGATAAATGCAGGTATTTTCTTAAAAAACATCCTACTCACAGCTATGCAATGTCATTGCTTGCTGAAATTGCTAATAGATTGGGTTATTTTGATGATGCAGAATTTTTACTTGAAAAGGCTGTCGAGTTCAAACCAGACGATGGCGACTTAAGATTGAAGTATGCTTCAATTCTTAGAAAAAAACAAAAGTTCACTAAGACCATGGAGCAAGTAAACATATTGTGTGATAAATACCCTGATAATCTTACTTATCAAGCTCAAAAAGCTAGTGAAATTATGCAAAATGGAGACCATGAAGAAGCAATTGTCTTATTGGACGATATCCTGAGTAAAAACCCATTTAATTTCAGCACACTTACATCAAGGGGTCATGCACAAAAAACTCTAGGCAGAACAGACCAAGCTATTAAAAGTTATCAATCTGCCTATCAAATAAAACCAGATCATGGAGAGGCGTTTTTCTCTTTAGCAAATCTAAAAACCTACTCTTTCACCAGCAATGAATTAAATAGCATGCGAGAACAGGTTAAAAGAGTAGATTTATCGTTAAGAGATAAAGCGTATTTTCATTTTGCTCTTACTCAAGGATGCGAAGTGAATGGTGAATATGATGAGGCATTCTTCCATTTAGAAAAAGGAAACAAAATCAAAAATGACCTCAGTCAATATTCAATTGAAAGAATGGAAAAAGAACTGCAGGCTCAAATAGACGTTTGTGATGAGACTTTTTTCAGAGATTTAGGCAGTGGAGGCCATAATACAAAAGACCCTATATTTATTCTTGGTTTACCTAGGGCTGGCTCAACACTTATAGAACAGATCTTAGCTTCACACTCCAAGATTGACGGAACACTTGAGCTTCCGAACATTCTTTCAATTGCCCAAAGCCTTAGAGGAGATGATATTTACGGTAAATTAGGAAATTACCCTAAAAGTATGAAGTCATTAACGCTCGAACAAAGAGAAGCTTTAGGTAAAGGTTTCATTGAAGACACTAGAATGCATAGAAAAGAGGCACCAATGTTTACAGATAAAATGCCAAATAACTTCAGACACATTGGCCTAATCCATCTAATAATGCCAAACGCCAAGATTATTGATGCTAGAAGATATCCCTTGGATTGTTGTTTTAGCATGTTTAAACAACTCTTTGCCCAAGGACAAGAGTTCTCATATGGTCTTGTTGAGGCCGGAAGCTATTACAACAACTATGTTAAGTTGATGAATCACTGGAATGGAGTTTTACCAGGTAAGATATTAAGAGTAAATAACGAAGACATTATTGAAGATCTGGAGGGACAGGTTAAAAGAATGCTTGAATTTTTAGAGTTACCTTATGAAGAAGAATGCATTTCATTTTATGAAACAGATAGATTAGTCAGGACTGCTAGTTCTGAACAGGTCAGAAGACCAATCAACAAAGACGGTATGGAGCGTTGGAAGCCTTATTCAAAACACTTAAAACCATTGCTGAATAGTTTGGATGAAGAGTTATTAAAACCTGAAGACATAGCCTTTTTAAATCAATAAGAAATTAAATGACAGACGACGCGCATAACACTTCGATATCAGAAGAACGGAGAAGGGCTAATACCAGATTCCTTGGATTGGATGTAAATTTACCAGTGTTCTCTATTAGTTCTGGCTTAGCCGTTATCTTTTCTGTGCTGGTATTGATTTATCCCGAGATATCTTATGAGTTACTTACTAATACTAAAAACTTTGTTGTAGTTTGGTTTGGAACTTTATTCACTTTATCTATGTCCGCCATCACATTGGTTATCTTCTTTCTAATTATCTCGCCATTTGGAAAAATAAAACTTGGAGGTAACGATTCAATCCCGGAATTTAGTTTTATATCTTGGGGCTGTATGTTATTTGCTGCTGGAGTAGGTATAGGGATGACTTTCTACGGGGCAGCGGAACCTCTTTCTTATTACACGGGAGTCTTTGGAACGCCTTTAAACGTTTCTCCTGAATCTGAAGAAGCTTATCGATTAGCTTTCAGTGCAACCATTTTTCATTGGGGTCTTAACGCCTGGTCTGTGTATGCAATCATAGGATTATCTCTTGCCTTTTTTTGCTATAACTGGAAATTACCTTTAACGATTCGATCTATATTTTATCCCCTTCTAGGTAAACGAATTTGGGGATGGCAAGGTGATATAATTGATATCATAGCTGTTCTAGCTACACTTTTTGGCTTAACTACATCTTTGGGATTGGGGGCAAGACAAGCATCTTCTGGCCTTTTTTATCTATTTGGTCTTCCGAACAATCTTTTAACTCAATCTCTAGTAATACTGTTTATAACTTCTGTAGTGATTTTTTCTGTTTACAGAGGTTTAGATAAAGGCGTGAAGGTTCTTAGTAACATAAATATAGGGCTTGCTCTTGTTTTATTGACCTTTATTGTGCTTGCTGGACCAACCTTTAAGATCATTATGGCCTATGGAGAGAATTTAATTTTTTACTTTCAAGACATTGTTCGTTTAAGCAATTGGAACAGACCTGAAGACCTACAGTGGTATCGTGACTGGACAATTTTCTATTGGGCCTGGTTTATTTCTTGGTCGCCATTTGTAGGGATGTTTATAGCAAGAATATCGAAAGGGAGAACTATTAGAGAATTTCTTTCTGTTGTTATGTTCGCGCCTCTCTTAATTTGCACGATATGGTTTACTTCGTTTGGAGAAACTGCAATTTTTCAATATAAAGAAGGATTAGGTAATTTAAGTGAACCAGTTGGAGATATTTCTCTTGTGCTTTTTTACATGCTAGATAATCTTTTATTTCCTATCGTATCGAGTATTTTTTCTTTATTTATGTTGGTGTTATTTTTTGTGACTTCATCTGACTCAGGGTCACTAGTTATCGATACAATTACCTCCGGTGGTAAAGATAATACTCCTAGAATACAAAGAGTGATGTGGGCAATTATTCAAGGATTGGTTGCAACTGTTTTACTAGTGGCCGGCGGTTCATATGCATTATCTGCCATACAATCGGGATCAATATCAATGGCTTTACCTTTTGTTTTTATCTTAATAGCAGCCACCCTAAGTTTATTGCGCGGCGTTTACATTGAACTATATGACCCGCAAAAAATGATTAATCATATCGAAAATAATCACTTATAATATTTAGATGAAATCCTCTAAATTTCCTAAAGATGCGGAAGTAGTCATAGTGGGCGTAGGTGGTATCGTTGGATCGATGCTCGCATACTGGCTCACAGAACTAGGTCAAAAAAACATCGTAGGATTAG